>Ga0222419_100152_pt1 | contig 119012 bp, 100 predicted proteins | sample 1B20Ametagenome_FD_182474 | JGI IMG/M metagenome (GOLD analysis project Ga0222419, IMG submission 182474) | Enriched microbial communities from leaf-cutter ant dump, University of Wisconsin, Madison, United States - 1B20A (version 2) | ecosystem: Environmental > Terrestrial > Nest > Insects... | reverse complement strand
CGGCTCAAGGACAAGCGCAAAGCAGGAAATCTCAAGATCAGGAACTAGGTGTTTGGACGCCGGGGTGGGTCAGTTTTACTCCGACGATTCCGACGAAAGTGGGTCAGTTTTCAACCGACGTTGACAGATGAAGACCTGCGTGCATTGTTGATGAGTTCCTGGGACATGGGCGGCGCCCGCCCCAAGGCGGTGGTCGTGGATGAGCACGGCGGCGAGTGGATTGCGAAATTCCCACGCAGCATCGATATGTATAGCCGACAGCGCAATGAATGGGCCAACCTGGAAATGGCGCGTACCCTCGGCATGCGCGTGCCCATGACCCGGCTGGTGGAACTGGCAGGCGGTGATTGTGTGCTGCTCATCAAGCGATTTGACCGGGATGCCAGCGGCCTGCACCGCCAACATTATCTGAGCGCGGTGTCCCTGATCAGCCCACCTGCGGATTTCGACAAACGCCAGATGGACACCCCCTATGGGGCCAGCATCTTTTCCTATGCCCGGATCGCAGACACCATCCGGGCCATCAGTGCTCATCCAGTTCATGACACCGCCGAACTGTTTGGGCGAATGATCCTGAACATTCTGCTGCACAACACCGACGACCATCTGAAAAACACGGGCTTTTTGATGGAGCCTGATAGCTTCAAATACCGGCTCTCACCCCTCTTTGATGTGGTCACGCAGGAAGGCAGCCAAAAACACATGCTGCATGTGGGTCCCGGGATTGAAAATCCCAGACCTGGCGCCAACGGCCGCATCGGCAGCCTGGAGAACGCTCGCGCGGGCGCATCGCATTGGGGCCTGAATGATCGTGTCGCAGACGAACTTATCCAGCAAGTGTGCGATGTTGTGGCGAAGCGGCAGGATTTTTATCGGGCTGCTGGGATGGGGGATGCGGAAATTGAGCGGGTTGAGCGATGGGTGGTGAAATAAATGCGGGGTGCATGAAGAGTGTCGCACACGACAACCGGCAGGCCCGCAGGCCGTCCTGAATGCCATGGTCAACGACGCCACTGATAACGCCATCGTCGCACGCTGAGGATTAGCCCAACCATGTCGGGACGTGAATTGAAGGGGCGTAGTCCGCGTGGGCATCCCAGGTCAAATCGACGACCAGGAAATCCAGCCATGCTGGCTCCAGCCTTTCTTTGCCAGCTTTGGGCGCTGGTTGTTGATGGTGATCTTTCAACCATGCCATGATTCGCTCTCGCACAGCGCTCGCGTCGCTAAATAGGGCCGCGAACGCGTCCAGAGCTTCGCCTCCGATATCTGGCTTCAATTTGCCATTTTTCTTGGCTTCCAGCAATTCTTCTAAGGCTTGGCAAAATGCGCCATACTCATGCAGAGGGCCACACGGCGCTGGGAGCGTCTTATCCTTCAGCAAACTACAGAGCATATTCTGGCCCTCGGGGGTCAACACCTTCCTTAATGCTGTCGACAGGTGTTCGGCGTTTTCCTGTTGGTTAACTACTTCCACAATGGGCAAATAGGCTACCAAAGACATGGGTTCAGGCAGCAACTGGGGACGCGGCTTACCGCTGACCACATGAACGGGATCGAGATCCACGACAACCAGTGCCTGGTCTGTCTTGGATAAGGCACCGCCACCGTTGGGCTGCAGAATACCTTTGTGCCACCCATGATACGGTGTCAGGAGGTGAACGATACCAGCATGGTGCCCGTTCTGTTGCACGACCGAGTCGATACCGATGAAACAGCTTCCACCAGCACCATGCAAATTGCTTGTATTGCAGAAGACTGTGGCAGTACCTGAGGCCAAGACACTGGCTTGACCGGCATGCCAGTAGTCGTTGCTGCGGGTCGTACAGGCGGGAACCAACAATACTGATCGGCGCTCGCGCTTTGACTGCGCCACGGTAAGCAACTGACCGAGAGATTTGAAGTCATTGTCTACGAGATCCTTGGCGATTCGAGGGTCATGACTGAAGTGTTTCAGCACTTTTGCCAGTTCTTGCTGCAAGGGTATGCGGTTCGCAGGGCTCGTGAGCAGAAACAACTCTGAACAGATCAACTCCATGCAATATCGTAGCTTATTCGGAGCATGGATCAATTCTGGAATCAGGGCCTTCAAATCACTACTGGACCAACTGCCTTTACGCTTGCTTTCCAGTGCATCCAGAAGTCCATCCTCGGTAAACAAAGGCTTGAGCGTGGTGACCTCCGGTCGAAACAGTTCGTGCGCAGCCACCGCGCGGTATTTTTTTCCGCGCTGAAACTGAAACACCTCAGAGCTTCCCTTTACCCCCAGAGCCTTAGCCAACTCGTCGTTGGGCTGCCACAGAAGTGTCAACTTCTCCATCAAATGTTCGGCGTCGAGCTTGTCGCCAAAATGTCGGTAGGTGCCTGCCAGCACAGCCAAATCAGGATGCTGGCGCAACTCTTTCTTCAACCACGCAACGGTATCTGGTCGTACCGAAACCTCTGGCAGTATCAACAACTGCACGCTTAGATATTGGCAAGCCCTCAATGCCTCGCGAAGAAAAACCCGTCGCCGATGCTCAGGCCAAGAAATGACACTTTCTTCATTCTGTAGATGAAACTCAGCTCCTCGCTTTGCTGCTTTGTTCAAGTCCCGGAAATTTCCCGCCAGGTGCTTACACAGTTCTTCCTGAGATGACTTCCCCAGGGGTAATCCATTGAGGCCAGCCTCCGCGATGGGATGTGCGTAGCTGTCGGTGACTTGCCACTGCAGCAGCGCAACGCGGAAATGGCTGCTATCCTTGGCCATATTTTCTGCGCTAGTCCCATCGCCCCTAAAACGCTGTTTCCAGGACGCTTGCTGCCCTTCACGCAAACGATCGAAAAGCACTGGCGTCGAACCTCTGTTGACTGGCGCACCAAGTGCCTTTCCTGCCATCAGAGGTAACGACACTGCCGGCATATCGTCGTCGCTTGCAGTTTCAGCCTCCATAGGTACGAAGCGCTCTTCATCTGCATCTGGCTTAACAAGATCAGCCTTTATAACTTCACTATCATCCACCTGTGCTGATGCCCGCTGAAACCACGCTCCCAATTTGGAGTCCAGCGTGTGTACTGCCAGCAGGTCGTTGTCTGAAATACGCCGCGTTTCCGTCCAGACCCTGAGAATGCGTGAACCATGTTTAGGCCGATATTGTTCTACCGTGTTGTCGTAAAGACTAGTGAACTGCGGCTTAGTCAGTTGCCAGGTTGCGCCACCCGCATCAATAAACTCAGTGGTGCTTCGACTGCGTCCAAATGCGGGGGCCTCTACCCGCACCACTCGCAGTCCACACAACTCATCAAGCGCAGACAACGCAATCGGTAATTCCTGCATCAGTGCATCACAGCGTTCTGGAGTGAATCTTGGCAAAGCATCAAAAGGCCAGCGCTGCTCTGACTCTTCGACGTGGGCCGCATCTTCCAAGCTCCCTGACTCGGTTTGCCAAGCACAAAGAAACAAATACACATTTTTTAACAGCTTAGCTCCGGCCACCGTTGGATCGAAAGCCTTCGCATGCCCAGCGTCTAGCAGTCCGAGCAGAGCCAACATCCACTGCCATGGACTGGCCTTGCAAAGTGCGGTCCAATCGCCTTCTAGCAGCCGTTTCCGCATGGCCTTGTAATCGCCTTGCGGATCCAAGCGGATCGCGTCAGGCGTAGCCCAATTTGCCGGCACGTTGAGGTGCTCTGCCATAGGCGGCGAACCTGACGCGACCGATGCCCCCCAAAGCGCAGCCACGCATCCACGCAAACCAATACCGACAGCCGCGAGCGTAAGAGCCACGCGTAGAAACGAATCTTTATCAACGACGTCAGACGGTAACGAAGCGGAAGCCGAATACATTGCACCGTACAGCGAGACCATCAGTGCCAGTTCGGGCCGCAGCGGTTTCTTATGTCCCGACGGACGCTCCAGTTTCAGCCCTTGCAATGACCAAAGCGGCAATCGCGCCAGCACATCTGGAAACACTCGGTGCAGCGTGTGACGCAAGTCATCGGCACTGCGTCTTTGCAAACGCAGTGCCATTGCGCGACTCTCCGCCTCAATCAACAGTAAATGCCGAACCTGCGTGTGCAAATTTTGGTTTGATGGATAGGTGCGCAGCAACTCCAACGCCCGGCGTACCGTTGCCGGTAAGTCGCGTGAGGTCAACCTATCTGTCTCAACCCGTGCCTCGGAAAGATAAGTACCCTGCAGTTTCCGCAGTTGTTGGCGCAGGACATAGCCCTCCAGCTCCTTTTCGGCGTGAGCTGTAAGTGAGTCGTCAGTGCCCTGCTCACCATGCGACACACCCAGGTCGCCCAATTGCTCGTCACGCTCTCCCGTTTCGCCGGACATGTCGGCAGCCACACCCAACACATCTGCGACCGCCCAGCCCACACGCCATAAATCTGCACGCTCCTTGGGCACCATCACAGATGTAATGCGATCGTCCTGGTCGTGATACCAAGCACTTGTGCCTAGCAGCTTTCTAGGAACACGATCAGCTAACAGATGCAGAGTTAATGTGGCCCCTTCCGTCCGACAGAACAACTGTGGTTTGAAGGGGACATAGGTGTCCTCACCATCCTCGCCAGTTGCATATTGATGAATAGCCAGCAGAGCGTAGAACAGGCGCACCGCTCTTTGCGTAATAGGCTCGTCCACCCCAGCCACATCCAATGCACAAAGATTGCCCCAGCGTTGCGCATCTTCACTTACATCAACAATCAGTTGAACTGCGCCAGACGAATTTTCCCTAAAACGATAAGACTGGACCTCGACTGTATATGGATGTTCGCCAGTCAGGGGCACTTGGACGAGATCGACACTTGTTGGCCGTTCCCTCGTTGAGGCTCCGCGCTCAGAGTAACGGTACAGGCTTCTACCGGTGTCATCGGTTGCCTGCCGAGCATCTATGGCATAGAGAGAGTTTAATTCGTCAGTGATCGGCAGATTCTGGATCAACTGCCTACCATTGTCGTCCACCCCAGAAAGCAACCCTGGAAAACACTGAACAATTCGTTGCAAACCCATTCTCATTGGAGAACTGTTAAGAATGAAGTCAATTGCCAATGCGATCGCCGAGGCCTCGTAGGTCGGCATTGAAGGTTCGTGATCCTGCATTATGATTTCCTACTGGTGCTATGCATTTTTCAACTGCTCAATCACCGCATAAGCCAAGTCATCACCAGGAATCCGAGTCAGTTGACGTTTTCGTAACGCCGCAATGGGATTTACCGTACGCGCTGCAATAGATTGGCTTGCCTGGCACAGCCATTCAATAACGGTCAAGTGCTCTTCCTCGTGTACGTCCGGCGGCACAAGTGATTCAGCGTGTGCAAACCTCCGTGCTTTACGCGCGACCAAGCGCACGCGCCTTTGGACATGTTCAAAATTCTCAGCGGGCCTCACGTTAGCGAAGAAAGCTGGTTGGCAGACGAGGCCAGCCAGATGCACCCGCTTAACACGGTGCTCATCACGCTCCTTAAGAAGCAACCCGTTAGCTTGCCACGGGTTGGGATCCATCAATTTGTCTAGACCCTCCACTGCGTAAAGCAAGTCGTAGCCACGCTGTTTGAAGGCGTCGACCCATGGCTGACCCGCGCATACGTCGTTCCACAAGACCTCAAAACGTTGCCACGCGGCTTTTCCATCGGGCCACAATTCTGTTGCAGCAACTTGCCACCATAACAAGCGGGCACACAGGCCCAGGTCATTGGGGCGAAAGTCGGGGGCCGCGATCGCCGCCCTCACTTGCATTGCAATGAGTAGAGGCTCGGAGATAAGGCCCGGGTGTCGCAGCAACTGTAAGGCGCACTGCCGGTCAACTTGAGGCATGTCATTGCCCAGGCTCCAATCCGAGTCACCGTCGCCCACAATAGGGACATCCCAAGCTGGCATGGATGCAGCAAGCCCTCGCCCATCATTGAGTTGACGCATCACTTCGTCTGGAGAACCAGACTGAACCCGGTCCCCCTTGTGGATCAAGTCGATGGAAAGTTCTAAAGCCTTGGCCTGTAGAGCCTCTCGCAGCTTCTTCAGCAATTCTTGACTATCGGCGAACAACACGATGTCGTCGACATAGCGTGCATAGCCCGCGCGTTGTCTCCACTGTCCATTAGGCATTTTTTCCGCCGTAGCACGCATGAACCTCCTGGCGACCTCGTCTACTGGAAACAACGCAATTGTCCCAAGGTACGCTGACAACACCGGGCCTTGCGCAATGCCCATGACCGCATCACTTGATCGATATGCCCCTCCCTCCCCAGGATCTCGATACTCGTAGCCGAATACCAATCCGATCACTAACCGTTCTAATGCAGCGTCCCAGTCTGGCGCATCTGCGTCGTGCAAGCCAAGCATGGCTCTAAACCCGTCTGGGACACCGTGAGTTGTCAGTGCATCCTTCAATGGCGTCAGCAACGCGTCTCGTACCAAATAGCGTTGGATCGAGTCGTAGTAGCGCTTGGCATCCAGTCGTAGCACATGCACACGCGGTCCAATTGCATGGCACTGGTCAGCCAGACACGCCATGAACGCACGCCAACATTGGCCAAACGGTCGAAACATACCCTGATCCGACGGAATTTTGTCGCCTTCCAAGACATCCATGTCAACCTGATAGCCGAAACTTAAAGTCTCGGGCTCGCTCCTCTCAATATCAGGCTCGTTCAGTAAATCAAATGGTCCGGTTACCTCCACCACTTGCTGAGAGGCGTACCAACGTACTGCAGGAATATCATCTGAGAAGACTGCTCCACTGGCACCCAGACGGTCATGCCGCTGCGTCAACAGCTCGTTAAGCAGGATCTGTTGCGCATGTAGGTCAGCTGGATGCGGCATAACCTTAAGACGAGGATCTCCCAATACCTTCGGATCAGCCGTGAGTTTCCGAGGAAGATGCACAGCATCGAATGGAGCTGCTTGGCGCCATGGCTTCTCCTGTGCGACAGTGGCTCGGAGCCGATTAAAGACCATCTGATCGAACAAACGTTCGTTGCTATTCAAGGTTTGCCACGTCTCTTCATCGCAGGGCAACTCACCTCGACGCGAGCCGTGGTAAGCCAAGGCGCGCGCCAATGCAGCGCGAGGATTACTTTCATCTAGATACATGCCTCGACTGTTGGGACGTGCCCTATCGCTCGCCTCATTCATCATGGCGTGCAACTCTTGAGCCCAAACCCAGGCACTTTCTTTGAGGCGTTCCGCAACATTTTCTGTCGAGCGGCGACCGTGCAGCTTACGGACGGCCAGACTCGTCCGGAACAAGGCTCTCTCGCGTGCAATCGGAGCTAGCTGCCCCCAGCGTGGCATGTAAAGTTGCGATGCATCTTGGCTCCCTAAGGCGGACGCCAGCAGAACCGCCTCAGCGGGTAAGTCGTAGCGCTGCAACCAAGCTGCAGCCTCATCTGGCGTGCTTAAACCACGCAGACAGGAATCAGGATCTTTGCCCAATGCGGGTTCAGCACACCAGGGCATACCCACCCATCGCATGTCCACGCCAGTAAGACCCAACAACCCGCGTGCCAAACGATCTGCGCCGTCAAAACCGGGAGGGTCATTGTCGAGAAAGATGCAGTACGCGAGGGGGGCTGTTCCTGGCATCTGCTGTGACAGATTCATCAGTCTCGCGAACTGCCCCGTGCCGAGGCTGATACCCATCAGCGCCACAGCAGGTTGCCCCAAGGATTGCAGCCGTAGCGCGTCCAGGAAACCCTCCACCAAGTACAGCCTTGCTGGCTCATTGTTCTTCAACGCCTGAGCAACAACCCTGAATGCCTCGGGCTCATTGAAAAGGTACTCAGACTTCTCGAAACCCGGGGTGAGTAGGTATTTGGGCACGCCCTCGGGTGGAGTGCTCTGCAAGGCACGGCCAACAAATCCGACCACCTTAGTTCGCCTGGCCTCACCACTGCGAATCGGAATGACGACGCGGCCGTCATGAAAGCAGTCCTGGAACTGGTCGAGTAGGTCTAGCTTGCCTTGCGTGGCCGCCGAATAGGACCGCAGGCGCTTAATCAGTCCCAAACTTTGAAGTTCGTCAATCAGCTTGACGCGCTCACCCACAGACTCTTCTTGCAAACTCTCGATCAACACCCCACGGGTAATGCAACGTATACCATGGCTATACAAAAACGTAGGATCAAAACCACGCTCGTCGCACCAGCGTTGGAACTGCTCCACATCGTGCCGTGCGTTAAATATGCGCTGCGCAAACTCCTGAGCCGTTTGGCTTACAGCTACATGTCGGCTCCCCCGCGATGCCTGGTTACGTATAGGACTGATGCTGAACTGCTGGGCTAGCCACTGAACGGCAGGCAGAAATTCCAGCCCCTCAATTTTCTTGACCAAGTCAATGGCACTGCCATGGGCACCGCAGGCGAAGCAATGGTAGTGCGCTGGAGAATTACCCTCTGCTGGATAAAGATTCAGCGATGGCCGAGTATCCTGGTGAAATGGGCAGAGTGCCCGAGTCGTCCCGCCACGTCGCTCTGTCTCAATCCCAAGTTTTGTCACTACCTCTTCGAGCGGAGCTTTCGTTAGCAAGTCGCCAATATCGTATCGATCCACATGCCCTCCGTACCTTTAGATACATTGTGGCAAGCATATCAGGCATACAACACTGAGTCACCTCGAAAACTGCCTCTGTCCGCTCTACATCGCAGCAGTACTTTGTCGGCTGAGGGTCACGTCCCCGCTTTGTCGTTAGACTCTTCACCGCTGGCAGTCTTATACGTTGCTAGGCATATCCCGCACGCTGCGAGAGTTTGGGCTAAGCGCTTTGAATAGCGGATGCTTAAGGCTAACTAGTTTGCCTGGAAGTGGACGTTCAACGTTTTTGAGAACGCCGCGCGCCGTCGCGACAGATCACAAGTTAATATCAGACAACTTGGCAGAGTTGGAGACAATTTGAAATGTGGTCAGACAATGAAACCACCGTCGACTACTTGAATTTCGGTGTCGTAGCGGACGCGTGCGCGAAACTCCTCCAACAGGCGAACGGCACGCCGATTTCGGTCGGCGTCTCTGGCGGCTGGGGTGTCGGCAAGACCTCGTTGGTCAGGATGATTGAAGGCCGGCTGAAACAAGCCGATGCCCCGGGGACCAACACCTACGTCATCGTCACGTTCAACCCATGGCTCTACCAGGACTTCGAGGGTGCCCGAGGGGCGCTCCTGCAGTTGGTTGGCGATGAGGTTCTGCGGCTGGCGGCCAAGAACGGGCCCCTGCTAAAGAAGGCGAAGCGCCTCCTCAAACGCATCAATTTCCTTCGCCTCGCGCAGATGGGTGGTGAAGCCGCCGTGACGCTTTACACAGGTGTGCCCGTTGGCAGCATCGGCTCCGCTGTCATGAAGGCTGCTGGGTTCTTCGGAGTTGGCGGGGACGACGACGCGAAGGAGTCAGGCAACGGAGAAAGCGAGAAGAAGGAAAAGGGCGCCGACAAGGAGATGCCCAATGACCTGCTCAAGCCCGCAGAGCCAGTCTCATTGCCCAATGAGATTCAGGCGTTCCGCAATGCCCTCGAAGAACTGCTCGAAGAGCTGAAGGTTACGCTGGTAGTGTTCGTGGATGACCTAGACCGCTGCCTGCCCAAGACCGCCATTTCTACGCTGGAATCGATTCGCCTCCTCCTCTTCCTCAAGCGCAGCGCGTTCGTGGTGGCGGCCGATAACGAGTTCATTCAAGGCGCGGTGCGGGTGCACTTCGAAGGGACCGGCATCTCGAGCGAAGTTGCAACGAACTACTTCGACAAGCTCATCCAGGTTCCGCTGCACGTTCCGCGACTCGGTATCAATGAAGCCAAGGCATACCTAGCCTTGCTGTTGATGGAGCGTGCCCATGCTGACGGCGTCTTTGAAAAGGTCGCATTCGACGCGGCAAAGGAAGCTATCCCGAAGCGCCTGCAAAGCAGCTGGAAAGGTGACGCCGTCACGTCCGAGTTCTTGCAAAACCTTGTCGGCTTGGGCAACACGCCCATGCTCGAGTTGATGCAACTTGTTGAGGGATTGGCTCCGCTGCTTACCCAGTCGAGCGCCGTAAACGCGAACCCGCGGCTGATGAAGCGGTTCCTGAACACGGTCTACTTGCGGTCGGCCTTAGCTGCCCCGCAGGGCATCGACCTCGACATCCCTTCTCTTGCAAAGTGGCACCTTATCGAACGGTGTGACGAGGCGCTGGCCAACTCCCTGGCTGCCAGGGTCTCGGCGGACACCGACGGGCGAGTGACAGTCTTGCATGAAGCGGAAGCAGCAGCGGCCGCCGGTACGCCCCTCCCAGATCCGTTCAAGGATGATCCTTTTTCGTACGAATGGTTGCAGCTGAAACCACCACTCGGTAACGTAGACCTCCGCCCCCTACTGCACTTGAGCAGAGATACAGCGACTCGAGACTTTGGCGCGGACAACATGACCGACCAAGGGCGTGCATTGCGTGACGCCTTGGTCGCCGCAACGGCACCAAACGCACCGCTCACAGAGACCATCCGAGCTGCTGGCGCCATCCAGGCAGGGATGGCCATGGGCAAAGCCTAGCAGCTGAAGGCCGCGATGCGAACGTGGCGCTCGGGCGAGGACGTCGTTCCGCTCATCGAACCCTGCAAGGTTTACCCAGAGCTGGCTGCCCAGGCTGCGGCGCTCTTGGCAGAAGCGCCGGTTGGGAAAGTTGGTCCTGGCGTCGTCCCCCTTCTGTACTCGCAGACATGGGCACGCCCCACCCTCGACAAGTGGGAGGCAGACTCTTCGGTGGAGAAACCCACTAAGACGGCCATCCAGCGGGCCAAGCGGGGGGCCCGATAGTGGGAACCTCAACGTCAAGCTCCGGCGGCAAAGCCGGTTCACCGTTTGATCCTGAATGGCTGGCGCCAGAGGCGGTGCCAGCCGACGGCGACAATGCCGCCGATAGCTCGAGCAATGGTGGCGACCACGAACCCACTGACACGGACACCGAAGCCGGAACCGAGGGGCACAACTCATCCGGCGAGCAAGCGGCGCCCGATGAGACTTTCGCACCCAGTCGCCGGTTCGCCGGAGCGCGCTCCAAGATGTCTGCCGCTCTTGGCGGTGGTGGACGTGACTCGTTGCGCGCCGCGGCCAAGAGTATGGTTACTAAGGGTATGGGCGGTGCGCGGCGCGCGGCTTCCACCATGCGAGGCACAGCTCAGGGCGCAGGTGCCCTGGGGCAGTTCTTGGCATCCGCCCGCGATGGGTCTGACCCGCTGGTTGTTGACTGGGTAAATAGAACTCGGGCTGCGAGTCTCACTGCTGACGACCTTATCCTAGAATTGGTCAAGGAGGTCATGCCCAATACGGGCAGCGTGGATGACGAATCGTTGCGCAACGCCGCAGCCGAGGCGCTCGGGCTGCTCTACGAACACAATCCCAACATCGACGTCTTCAACCTCACGGATGCACAGATTCACGATGTTATGGCCATCACCATCGCCAACGATGTCTGCAATCGCATAGACCTACAGCTCGGTCAAACCTATGAGCGGCTGAGGTACGACCCGCAACAAGTTCAGCTCTTTCGTAAGGATGTACGGGAGTACGTGCAGTCGGAAGTTCGTGTCGCCATGGAGCAACTCGGTGGAACGGGGCTCGACCCCAAGCGGCTCGCCCGTGACGTTCTACAGTCGGCAATGGAGGTTTTCGCATCATGATGAAGGTGCTATGCACGTCCGTCGACCACTTGCCCGCAACGCTCGCAGACGGCGAGCGCGCGTTTACGCTGTTCAAGAGCGCCAAGCGCACCGGAGTTGGAACCATCGCGCAGGGCTGGCGTGGGTCGTTAAAGCGCAAGGGATTTGCTCCAAGCGCTCAGGCTTGGGATTTCGTGCAGTTCTGTTTGTCGGTTTGCGCAGCCGACCTTTGTTGTTTGCGGAACACCAGCGCGGACGGCTGGACTCGGACCATCGAACTCACGGTCGGATTGCATGAACCTCTTCGGTGGGTGCCTTGGAAGGCCCACACCGAACGGATGTTGAAGGTTCTGACGGGAGACTATTGGACGCTCCACTTCGTCGAGGGCGGAGTTGCGCCTCCGAATGGTAGATCCCAGCCGCTGGCCCACGATTGTATCTCCCTTCTTTCGGGCGGTCTGGATAGCCTTGTTGGGGGCATAGACCTGGTGACCAGTGGTCGACGGCCGATGTTCGTCTCACAATTGGCCCACGAGGATTCCGAGCGCCAACGTCGGTACGCCACGCTCCTAGTCGGTGGTGCGACTCACATGCAGTGGAGCCATGGCATCAGCTTTACTGGCAGTCGAGAACCCTCGACGCGGGGTCGGTCGTTGGCGTTCTACGGGTTTGCAGTAATAGCGGCATCCAAGATTGCCAGCCAGTCCGCGCAGGTGTTTGTGCCCGAAAACGGTTTCATCTGCGTCAATCCGCCCCTCGTCCCTGGGCGTGTCTCCAGCCTAAGCACGCGTACGACGCACCCACTGTTCATGGCAATGCTGCAGGAGCTACTCGAAGAGCTGGACATCAGCGTACAGCTCGAATTGCCGTACCGGTTCAAGACAAAGGGCGAAATGCTGCGCGAATGCGCGAACCAGGCCTTGCTGAACACCGTCTCTTCAGATTCCACAAGTTGCGGACGATATCGAACCTACAACCGAACACACTGCGGCCGTTGTGTTCCTTGCATGATTCGACGAGCAGCGTTTCTCTCCTGGGGCCATGGCCGCGACAGGACTACCTATGCCTTCCCCTCGCTGGCTGGTTCCGACAAGTCCAGCGGACCGGACGACCCAATGGCGGCAGCATTAGCTGTGTTATCGGTGCGTGAACAGGGATTGGACCGCTTCCTTGGTGCCACGCTCGCCTTTGCTGCACCTGGTGAACGTGACTCATATCGGCGGGTACTCCAAGCTGGCCTTAGTGAACTGGCGGTGTTGCTCCAAACGGACGGACTGCTGTGATGGACTTTCACTGCCACCTCGACCTCTACCCTAGTGCGAGGGAGATCTACCGCGAGGCCGCCCGTCGCAACAAGTTCACCTGGTTGGTGACCACTAGCCCTAAGGCGTTTGCGGCGACATCGCGAGTGCTGGAACCGTTGCCCTCAATACTCATCACACCCGGGCTCCATCCCGAAATTGCCCACGAACGCGCAGCAGAGCTAGACCTACTACTGGAACAGATTGCTGGCGTCAAGGCGGTCGGCGAAGTGGGCCTTGATGGGTCGCCTCGTTTCAAAGCCCACTACGAAGTTCAGCGCAAAATTTTTGGCGCGGTCATCGCCCGATGTGCAGAGCTGGGAGGTAGAACGCTCAGTGTTCATTCCCGCCGTGCGGTCAGGGACGTATTGGCGGAGTTCGAGCAACATCCGAACTTCGGCACGGCTGTCATGCACTGGTTTTCGGGAAGCCCATCTGAACTGAGGGACGCCGCAGCGCACGGGTGTTGGTTCAGCATCGGGCCGGCGATGTTCGAATCTGCGAATGGCAGGGCCTTGGCGGAAGCGATGCCACAAGACCGCGTTGTGCCAGAAAGTGATGGTCCCTTTGCCAAGGTTGGGAGCAAATTAATCATGCCTTGGAACACATCCCAGACTGCCGAGGGTCTTGCTCCGTTGTGGGCGACATCGCCCGATGAAGCGGCGAAAATGCTTGCTCGAAACGGGCATGCGCTTCTTTATCTCATGAGCCAACGGTAAGGAAGAGCGCCACCATTACGTCTACTGACTGCAAGTAGACACTCATGAAAGTCTGTTCTTGGCCTATGCATATCACTCAAGGGAGACAGTGGTCGATACCCCCTCTAGACGTAAAATCCGAGGATCATTAGAATCCCCAAAGCAACGACGCAACTGACCGCAAATTGACCGCAGGACAGGCGGGAAATTGAGGGAAATGCCAGGAATTGGCGGGATGACAAGTGCATTGATTCATTTGGATTTTATGAAATTCCGCTTATAAATCAATGATCTATATTCGGACTCATAATCCATTGGTGCCGAGTTCGACTCTCGGGGGGCCCACCAGAAAACACATGGGGAATCGATCGGCCGGACGATTGATCCCCTTTTTACTTTCTCCGCCACGCAGCACTGTCAACAAGGTGTCAACCGGGCGAGGGCCACCATGATCCGACACTTCACGCACGTGTTTTCCGATCTCGACGCATTGCGCGCCGATGTGACGGATGGCGGGATGGCCCGCGCCGCGACAAGCAGCCGCTCGATCCTGGTCCAGGTGTACAGCGCCGACGGATCCCCCGGGCATCTGCGCGGCATCGCCGGATTGCTGGCGGAATTGTTGCCCGCCGCGACGGTGGTCGGCGCGACCACCGTCGGCGAGATCGCCGCGGGGCGCCTGCTGACCGGCCGGACCGTCATCGGCTTCAGCTTTTTCGAGTCCTCGCGGCTGCAAGCCATCGCCATGCCTTGCGTGCGAGGCGAGGAATCCGGGACGGGCGCCGAACTGGGACGAAGAATCCGCGCGGGCGCGGACGACATCGCCGGCGTGCTGCTGCTGGCCACGCCGCTGAGCGTCGAGCTTGGCCCGCTGTTCACCGCCCTGGAAGCGGAAATCGGGGATTTCCCCCTGTTCGGCGGAGGCGCCGGCGACTACACCAGGATGCGGAACACCTTCGTGTTCGCCGGCGGCGAGCTGCTGGACGCCGGCATCGTCGCGGTGGTCTTTGCAGGCACGCAACTCGCCTTGCAGTGCGAGGCCTATCTCGGCTGGATACCGGTCAGCCACCCGATGACGGTCACGCGGACCGACGGCCCGCTCGTCAAGGAGATCGACGGCCGGCCCGCTTTCGAGATCTACCAGCGTTACCTCGGCGCGCGCAAGGACGAAAGCTTCTACATGGCCGCCCTGGAATTTCCGCTGCTCATCGAGCGCGAAGGCCAGTGGGTGGCGCGGGTTCCCGTGGCGGCCGGCGAAGACGATTCCCTGCGGTTTCTCGGCGACATCCGCGAAGGCGAGATCGTGCACATCGGCTATGGCGATGCCGGCACGATCATCGAACACGCACGGGAAATACAGGCGGCCAGCGCGGATTTCGCGCCCGACGCCGTATTCATGTACAGCTGCGGCTGCCGTCGATTCCTGCTCCAGGAAGACGTCGAGCGCGAATCGCGCCCTTTCGAGGCCCACGCGCCGACTTTCGGCTTCTTCACCTACGGGGAATTCTTCGGCGCCGGGCGGCTGCAGCTGCTCAACTCCGCCATGGTGGCCGTGGGACTGCGCGAAGGAGAGCCCGGCAGAGCGGCGAGACTCGCGGCGGACACGACGAGCGGCGGCACCCGCCCGCCGCCGGACGACCCCTACGACAGCCAGCACACGCGCGTCATCTCCAAGCTGCTGCATTTCATCAAGGCCGTCACGACGGAACTCGAAGCCACCAATCGCGAGCTCGAGAAGCGCTCCATGACCGACACCCTGACCCAGCTCGCCAATCGCATCCGCCTCGACGAGTCGCTGGAAGCGCAACTGAGTTCAACCATACGCGGCGGCATCCCCTTCAGCGTCGTCCTGCTCGACATCGATCATTTCAAGCGCGTCAACGACACCCATGGACACCTGGCGGGCGACAGCGTGCTGGTTGCCATCGCGGAGGCGCTGAGAACCCATATCCGCGCAACGGATCGGGTGGGGCGCTGGGGAGGCGAAGAATTCCTGGTGATCTGCCCCGATACCGATGCCGCGCAGGCGGCCCTGCTGGCGGATCGGCTGCGGCAAGCCATCGAGCGCCAGGCCATCCCCGGGGTCGGACACTGCACGGCAAGCCTGGGCGTCGCGGCATACCGTCCGGGCGACGATGCCTCGGGCCTGATCGCCCGCGCCGACCGGGCGCTCTACCAGGCCAAGCACGCCGGCCGCAACCGGGTCGAACAGGCGTGACCGCCCCTCGTCGCCGCCGCGCCACATCGCCCCTCGCCCAGATGTGACCAATCATGGCGGCGACGGCCCGAATGGGGAGAAATCCCGCAGCTGTGTAAGCGCCGGAAAATCCCCGGTCCCGCGCGCCGGCACGGGGGTCATAATCCTCACCATGAAGACCCTGATCACCCGCCGCGCCGGCCGGCTCGTCCTCGCGCTGGCCCTGGCATCCGCCCTGGGCGGATGCGCCGTCTACGAACCCGCGCCCGCCTATTACGACGGCGGCGGAGTCGTCTATGCCGGCCCGTCCGTCTATGTCGCGCCCCCCGTCTACGTGGCGCCGCCGACCTATTATTTCGGTTTCAGGTCGTGGGGCGGGCATCGGGGCCCCGGTTGGCGCGGAGGCCCTGGCTGGCATGGCGGTCACGGCTGGCGCCGCTGACCCGGATCGGCGGCCGGTTCGGTCGGGACGGTGAACCGCTGCGGATCGCGCAGCCGCCACAGGCGCAAGGCCACGTGGACTTCCAGCGCGCGGCCCGCATCGCGCCAGCCTACCAGCAGCGCATCGACCGCTTCCAGGCGCTGGCGCAGCGTATTGATGTGCAGGGACAGGCTCCTTGCCGCCTCGGCCGCGTTGTAGCCGCGATCCAGGTAGGCCAGCAGCGTGCCGGCCAGCACGGCGCGGCGCGCCTCGTGCGCGGCGGGACCGGCATACAGCCTGCCCAGCGTGGCCGTGAAGAACCCCTCGATGGCGGCCGCGTCGGCGCGATTGAAGAGCGGCACGTACAGCGCGAGCCGGCTTTCGTCGAAAAGCTCGCCCTGCCGGCCCAGCGCATCGAGCAGATCCAGGCAGCGCACGGCCCGCTCGAACGCCGCCGACAGGCCCTCGGGACGATCGACGAAGTCGCCGACGACCCCCGAAAACGCACCGCGATGGCGGCGCAGGCAGGCCTGGACCGCCGCGCGCGCCGCGTCCATCCGCGTTGCATTGGCCAGCACGACCAGGGAATCGCCGACGTCGTCGAACAGGGCGCTCGACGTCCCCAGGCGATCCAGTAATTGGCGGCACAGGTAGGCGCAGTCTTCCCGCCCGGTCCGGACCAGCAGCAGCCGCATGGGGCGGTGGATGTCGACGCCGTATTTTTCCGCCTGCTGCGCGAAGCGCTCGGACCGGCCTCTCGGTCCATGGACGAGGCCATGCAGCACGGCCGGCGCATCGGACATCAGGGCCAGGGTCCGCTGCGCCTGGAGCAGCAGCACGACGCCCGTCACCATGGCGCCCCGCTCGAAGATGCGGGCGGCCACTTCGCCCAAGGGTTCTGCGCCCTGCAGCACCAGCCCGCCCAGCGGCCCTTCGCCGCCGACGACGGCGCAGACGGTGCGGGTCTTCCGGTAGGCGACGGAACGTCCGGTCCGGCGGCTCTCGGCCAGGGCGGCGTAGGCCGCGTCCTCGATCCAGCGGCCTTCCTCCACCGGGGCCTCGACGCCCCGTTCCCCGTCGGCGGCGGCGATCTCCCGGCCCCCCTCGTCGCAGACGGCCACCCGCCCGCCCAGGCGGCGTGCCAGCATCGCGCACACGTCGGGCAGGTCGCCGCCGCGCGCCACCAGGGCGGTCAGTTGCTCGTGCGCCTCGGCCGCCGCGCGGGTGTCAGCCGTCTGGCGCGACAGCAGCTCGTTGGTCGCCCCCGCCCGCGCCAGCGCGTCGCGCGCCTGCTCGAACAGGTTCGCATTGCCGATGGCGACGGACGCCTGCGCGCCCAGCGTCGACAGGATCGAGATTTCCCAGGCCGTATACGCGCGCACGTAGCGGTCGCCCACGAACAGGACGCCGGAGACGCCCTCGGTCGTCAGCAGCGGCACGCCCAGGATCGAGGCGATGTGCTCGTCGCGCATGGCGTCGTCGATGAAGCGCGAATGGTGGAAACGGCCGTCACCCGAATAATCCGACGAGGAATAGGGACTGCGATGGCGCGCCACATAGCCGCACACGCCGGTGTCCAGACTGACGCGAATCCGGCAGAAACGCTCGGAAAAGGCGCCGTCCGTCGCCCGCACGTAGAAATCACGGCGCTCCGGATCGTAGACCGACAGGTAGCCGACGTCGCAGCCCAGCAGCGCCCGGGCCCGCCGGACGATGAGCCGCAGCACTTCGTCGACATCGACGATCCGGGTCAGGTCCTGGGCGGTCTCGATCACCGCCATCAGGCCGCGCTCGCGCTGCTGGTGCTGTTCGAGCCGGTCCTTGACGGTCAGCCCCATGGACAGGATCTCCAGCGCGCGCGCCTTGTCGGCCCCGTCCGGCAGCCGGTCGAGCCGTTCGCGCAAGGCCTCCAGTTCCAGGCGCCCGGCGTCCCGATGCAGCAGGCGGACGACCTCGCCCTCGACCGCGAACGGGGTCCCGGAATCCTGAAGCGGGGCGGCATGCGCCGCGCCCGTGCCGCCGTCAGGCGTGGGCATGCTATTCATCAGCCTGTCTCATGGATGGATTCCACATAAATCTGTATGGAAAATATTTCATTCAACTATATATCGACTGCCAGCCGATCCCTACACTGATTTCATTCTTCCGGTCACGCTTCCCTGGCCGGCCCCCAGCGACTCACCCCAGGACACACTGGCATGGATTCCCAGATTCCCGATTTCCGTTCCTTCACCCCGGCGCAGCGCCTGGAGGCCGTCGCCCTGAAGGCGGGGCTGGACGCCGACGACGTCCGGCGCCTGTCCCTGCCTGGCGCCCTGCCCCTCGAAACCGCCGACGGCATGATCGAGAACGTGCTCGGGACCTTCGAGCTGCCCTACGCGGTGGCGGGCTACTTCCGCATCAACGGGGCCGACGTGCTGGTCCCCATGGCGGTCGAGGAAGCCTCCGTCGTCGCGGCCGCCTCCCACATGGCGAAGATCGCCCGCAAGCACGGCGGGTTCCTGACCTCCAGCACGGGCCCCATCATGCGGGCGCAGATCCAGGTCCTGGACGTCTCCGACCCCTTTGGCGCGCGCCACGCCATCCTGCGGCACCGCCAGGAGATCATCGACCACGCCAACAGCCGCGACCGCATCCTGACGGGGCTGGGCGGCGGCTGCAAGGACATCGAGGTGCACGTGTTTCCGGACACCGCGCGCGGCGCCATGGTCATCGTCCATCTGCTGGTGGACGTGCGCGACGCCATGGGAGCCAACACCGTCAACACCATGGCGGAAGCCGTCGCCGGCCGCATCGAGCGGATCACCGGCGGCCAGGTGCGGCTGCGCATCCTGTCGAACCTGGCCGATCTGCGCCTCTCCCGGGCCAGTGTGCGGATCCCGGCCTCGGCGCTGGACAGCGCGAGCTACCCAGGCAAGGACGTGGCCGAGGGCATCGTCGACGCCTATGAATTCGCCGCCGTCGACCCCTACCGCGCCGCGACGCACAACAAAGGCATCATGAACGGCATCGACCCCGTCGTCGTGGCCACCGGCAACGACTGGCGCGCCATCGAGGCCGGCGCGCATGCCTATGCCTGCCGCCAGGGCCGCTACACTTCGCTCTCGACCTGGGAAATCGCCGCGAACGGCGACCTGGTCGGCACGCTCGAAATGCCCATGGCCGTCGGCCTGGTCGGCGGCGCCACCAAGACCCACCCGCTCGCCCGGCTGTCGCTCAAGATCCTGGGCGTCCAGACGGCCCAGGCGCTGGGGGAAATCATCGTCGCGGTGGGCCTGGCCCAGAACATGGGGGCGCTGCGCGCCCTGGCGACCGAGGGCATCCAGCGCGGCCACATGAGCCTGCACGCCCGCAACATCGCCCTGATGGCCGGTGCCCAGGGCGACGAAATCGCCTGGGTGGCCGCCCGGATGGTCGAGGCGCGCGACGTGCGCGCGGACCTCGCCCGCGAACTGCTGCGGGACCGGCGCAACGCCCCCCCCAACTGATCACACACCCGGCCGGCGAGCCGGGACAACCACAACCAGGAGACGACCCATGAAATCCGGATTCCCCCACCACCCCCTCATCGCCACCGCCCTGCTCGGCCTGATCGCCGCCGGCGCGGCCCAGGCCGCCTCCGATCCGGACGTCGTCCGCATCGGCTTCATCACCGACATGTCCGGCCCCTACGCCGACACCGACGGCCCCGGCGGGCTGGAGGCCATCCGCATGGCCGTTCAGGACGCCGGCGGCACCGTGCTCGGCAAGAAGATCGAGATCCTGTCGGCCGACCACCAGAACAAGCCCGAGATCGCCTCCGCGCGCGCCCGGGAATGGATCGACCAGCAGGGGCTGTCCATGCTGATCGGCGGCGTGAACTCGGCCGCCGGGCTGGCGATGAACGGCATCATCAACGAAAAGCACGTCCCCTACATCAACATCGGCGCGGCCACGGCCCGCCTGACCAACGAGGACTGCACACCCTACACCGTCCATTACGAATACGACACCGTCGCCCTGGCCAAGGGCACCGGCTCCGCCGTGATCAAGCAGGGCGGGAAGTCCTGGTACTTCCTGGTCGCGGACTACGCGTTCGGCCACTCGCTGGAAGCCGACACCAGCGCCGTCATCAAGGCGAACGGCGGCACCGTGGTCGGGTCGGTCAAGCACCCGCCCACCTCGCCCGACATGTCCTCCTACATCCTGCAGGCCGCGTCCTCCGGCGCCCAGGTGCTGGGGCTGGCCAACGCGGGCGCCGACACCATCAATTCGATCAAGGCGGCCAACGATTTCGGCCTCGTGGACAAGATGAAGCTGGTCGGCCTGCTGATGACCATCAACGACATCCACGGCCTGGGCCTGCCCGTCGCCCAGAAGCTGCTGATGACCGACAGTTGGTACTGGGACAAGGACGACGCGTCCCGCGCCTTCGCCAAGCGCTTCGACAAGACCATGCACAAGATGCCGAGCACGCACCAGGCCGCCGCCTATTCGGCCACGGCCACCTACCTGAAGGCCGTCAAGGCGGCCGGGACGACCGACGCCGACAAGGTCATGGCGCAGCTGAAAAGCATGAAGCTCGACGACATGTACAGCAAGGGCTACATCCGCGCGGACGGCCGCTACGTGCACGACATGTACCTGATGCAGGTGAAGACGCCCGAGGAATCCAAGGGCCCGTGGGACTACATGAAGACGGTCGCCACGATCCCCGGCGACGAGGCCTTCACCAGCCCGAAGGACTCGACCTGCCGCCTGATGAAGAAAGCCGGCTGAATCGGCATCCCGGGGCCGCGTAACGGCGCGGCTCCAGCGCTTGAAACACACGGCGGCACCGGAGATTCCGGTGCCGCCGGACGTTCAGCCCCCCTGCGACTTGCGCGCGGCGCGTTCCGCCTCCACCCGTTCGGTCACGTCGCGCGCCATGGCGACCGAACCGATCGCCGCGCCGGCATCGTCCCTGACCAGCGCGAAGGTCATCTCCACATAGCATTTGCCGCCGTCCTTTTTCAGGCCCCGCGTCAGGGTCGGCCGGCCCGCGAGCTTCATCCGCCCGCTGTCCAGTGCCGCGTCAAAACCAGCCCAATGCGCCGCGCGCAGATGCTCTGGGATGATCAGGTCCAGGCTGGCACCCAGCGCCTCTTCCGGAGAAAAGCCGAACAGCCGGCCGGCCGCCTCGTTCCAGCGCACGATCCGGCCCTGGCGGTCGGCGTAGATCAGGGCGTCGGTCGTCTGCGCCACGATCCGTTCCGCCAGATCCCTCGGGTCCGCTTCGGACGCGCGGATGTCGCTCAGGATGCGGCAGAACAGGGCCGCCGGCAGCGAGGTCCGTTCCGGTTCCGGCCCCTCGCCGGTCTGGTGCCGGATGTCCAGCCCCCGGGTCGACGCCAGCAGGCGGCGCAGGCCCTCGTTCTGGGCGAAGCGCGCGCGCAGCGCCCGCTCGACCAGCCGATGGTGTGCGCCGGACCCGAATTCGATCCGCGCCTCGCCCCAATAGGCGAACTGCTTGTCCGCCCCCTTGCCGCAGGCCTTGGCCTCCCAGGCCGACGACACGAAGGCCTGCGCCCGCGACGGATGGCCCGGGGGAAACTTGATGCCCTGGATGAAGCCTTCCACGGACGCCAGCGGCACGCCGTCCAGTTCGAACGGCGACAGGCTGAAATTGGACAGGGCGACGCCGCGCCAGTCGTCGGACGTGAACGCGACATTGATCGTCTTGGGGGTCATGCGGAATCTCCCATCGGTGAAGAGATGACTGTAGCGCATGGAGGCGCGCGCGGCGCGTGCTACCGTATCCGCTCCATCCGACCAGCAAGGCCTTGCCATGCGCGCCCATACCGCCCGACTCATCGACGACCGCATCCGGATCGAACCGGGCGAAATGCCCACCCCCGAACCCGGCCCACGGCAGCTGCTGGTCCGCGTGCGCGCCGCCGGCCTGAATCGCGGGGAACTCCTGGCGCTGCGCAAGCAGCCCGCCGACACGCCGACCGTCCTGGGCATCGAGGCGGCCGGCGAAGTCGTCCAGACTGGCGCCGATGCTTCGCCCTTCCAGACCGGCGACCGCGTCATGGGACGCTGCCGCGCCGCCTTCGCCGACTACGCGCTGCTGGACGCGCACGACGCCATGGCCGTGCCCGCAGGCCTGTCCTGGGCCCAGGCCGCCGCCCTCCCCATCGCCGCCATGGTCGTCTACGACATGCTGATCGCCCAGGGCCGCCTCGCCGAAGGCGAGTGGCTGCTGGTCACCGGGATTTCCTCGGGCGTGGGCGTCGCCGCCCTGCAACTGGCCAAGGCCCTGGGCGCGCGGGTCATCGGCACCTCGGGCTCGGACGAAAAGCTGGCGGCGCTGAAATCCCTGGGCCTGGACGTGGGGCTGCGCACCCGCGCGCCCGATTTCCACGACGCCGTGATGGCCGCCACCGGCGGCAAGGGCGCCGACCTGGCCGTCAACATCGCGGGGGGTTCCGTCTTCGCGGAATGCGTCCGCTCCCTGGCCTTCGAGGGCCGGCTGGCCACGGTCGGCTACATGGACGGCGTGCTGGAAGGCCGGCTCGACCTCGCCGCCCTGCACGCCAGGCGCCTGACGGTCTTCGGCGTGTCCAGCAAGGGCTACGGTCCGGAACAGCGCCGGCGCATCGTCCAGGGGGTCGTCGACCGGATCCTGCCACTGGTCGCCGACGGCCGGCTCGCGCCCGCCATCGACCGGACGTTCCCCTTCGGCGAACTGGCGGCGGCCATCGCCCGCATGGAATCGAACGCGCAACTGGGCAAGATCGTGGCGGTCGAGGCATGAAGACCTTTTTCCTCTACCTCGTCACGGCGTTCGCCGAGATCGCGGGCTGCTACCTGCCATGGCTCTGGCTGCGCCAAGGGGGATCGGCCTGGCTGCTGGTTCCCGCCGCGCTCAGCCTGGCGGCGTTCGCCTGGCTGCTGACCCTGCACGCGGCCGCCTCGGGCCGGGTCTACGCCGCCTACGGCGGGGTCTACATCGGCGTCGCCATCCTCTGGCTCTGGATGGTCGACGGCGTGCGCCCCACCGCCTGGGACATCGGCGGCGCCGCCGTCACACTGGCCGGCATGGGCCTGATCGCGTTCCAGCCCCGGTAGCGGCCCGGTCCGTCCGCTCCAGCGCGATCACCCGGGCGGGCGGCAGATTGGCCCAGACGACCGGATCATCCCGCACCGCGAAGCCTTCCGACAGCCCGGCGGCCGGCAGGCCCCGCAGCGCATAGGTGAACTGCACCAGCGTACAGCCCGGGCGCAGGAGCGTCCGGCACTGGTCGAGCACGGCGGACACGATGTCCGGATCCAGGGAACGCAGCGGCAGGCTGGAAACGATGGCGTCGACCGGCCGCCCCGCCGCGCTTTCGCCCAGCACGTCCGACAGCCGGGCCGCGTCGCCCAGCAGGATCGCCACTTCCGGAAACCGCCGGCGCAGGTGCCGCACGAACGCCGGGGAGCATTCCACCACCCGCAGGCGTTCCGCCGCCACCCCCCGGTCGAGCAGCGCCCGGGTCACCACGCCGGTGCCGGCGCCCAGTTCCACCACCAGGCCATCGCCCCGCGGATCGATCCGGGCCGCCATGCCGCGCGCCAGGCGCCCGGAACTGGGCCAGACGGCCCCGACCCCGGCCGGCGCCTCCAGGAATTCGCGCAGGAACAGCCCCGCCGGAGCCGCCCGGATCACCCCGGCCATCCGGCGGGAGTCGGCCGCATACCGCAATCCGACAGTTCCCGCGGCCCGCAGGCCTTCGATCAAGGGCAGCAGCGCGACACCCGCGTTTTTCAGCATGGAGACCCCTTCCAGTTCCCGAGCGATGCCGGATAAGTTATCAGATGCAGGGTCCGGCCGGGGTATGCGTTCGTGACAGGAAGGACGCGGGATGCGGGTGCGCAGGGAACATCCCGACCCGATCCGTTACTCATCGTTCATCCCGGCCAGAACCGCGTCGGCGCACACCACGGAGGCAACCCGGCATGTCCAGACAAAACCTGCAAACGCTCCTGCAACGCATCGGCCAGACGGTCGGCATCCCCGACCTCGCCCTGGACGAGGACGGCTACTGCCAGTTGCGCATCGACGGCACCCTCGACCTCGCCATCGAATTCGTCGAGGATGGAGAACTGGCGGTCTTCACCGCGCGCTGCGGCGCGATCGGCGAGCGCAACCGCGCCGCCGCGCTGCAGCAGATCGCGGACGCCAACTTCTACTGGATCGGCGCCGGCGGCGGCACCCTGTCGACCAACTCGCGCGAAGGCATGGTGTACCTGCAATTCCGCGAACCGACCGCGCAGATGGACCAGGCCCGGCTCCAGGACCTGCTGCAGGCGCTCGCCAACAATGCCGAACGCTGGGGCGCCCGCCTCGCGGCGCTCGACATCGACCCGGCCGGCACGGGCGCCGCCGCGACCGGCACGGCGTCGCCCGGCGACCTCATCCCCAATCGCGCCTGAGGAGCACATCATGCCCATGAACTCCCTGGAAACCTACCGTTTCGTCGCCCCCCTCAGCCAGAACACGCGGCTCAAGCTCGACGACCAGCTCGGCCTCGGTTCCAACGGCCAGCGCAATATCGGCAACCTGTTCACCCGCGCCTGGGACTGCATCACCCGCAGCAGCGCCCAGGTGCAAGCCAACAAGGAGATCGCCCGCGACTTCGTCCGCGCCCTGCGCGAAGAATACGGCGACGAAATCGCCAACGCCATGTCGCGCGACCTGTCGGCCCAGCTCTCCAGCGGGCGGCCGCTGACCGGCTACCGTATCGGGCGGGTGCTGGAGAATGCCGAGCGCATGAGCGGCCACATCCAGGCCAGCAACCGCGCCCTGCTCGACGAATGCCTGGACGAACTGACCGACCTGGCCCTGCGCAGGATCGGCGGCGACACCCACCCCGGCGTGCTGGACCGCGACCAGGCCAGGCAGGTGCTGCGCCAGGCCATCGAGGGCTCCAGGACCTTTCAGCAACAGTCCTTCCACAACATCCTGCACCACCTGATGGACACCTTCGGCGAAGACGGCGAGGGTCTGGCCCGGCAGGAATTCATCCAGCACCACCGGGACAAGGTCGGCAAGATGCTGGAGCACGACATCTCGCTGCGCCTGCTGCCCGGCACCACCCGGCTGCGCGATGCCCACGGCCTGTTCACGATCGGACACGTCACCGGGCAGCTGACCGGCGAGGACTACGGCCGGGTCCTCGAAATCGAGGGCCAGATGCATGCCACCATCAAGGAATCGCTGCGCATCGACGACCGCGGCCCTTCGTCCGTGGGCAACTACGTCGGCATGGTCGAATTCCTGCGGGACGGCGCCGAAACGCTGCGGCGGCTGGACCGGACCGGGATGGACGACATCGGCAAGGCCTACCTGGACGCCCTGCTCAACGACATCGCCCACCTGCTGACCCTGCTCAACGACCGCCTGGGCATCCAGGGCTTCACCCCCGAACAGATGCGCGCCCTGATGGAGGTCAACCGCGAAGCCGGCCGGTTCGCGCTGGAAATCACCGAAGGCGATCCGGCCAGGACCGCCCGGCAATGCCCGGGCATGCAGCGCCAGATCCGCGACGGACTGGAGATCCTGCGCGGCATCCAGCCGGGCGACGAAAAAAGCCGCCTGACGCTGCAGGCGATCATCGAGCGCGGCGAACATACCCTGACGATGTCGGACGATTACCAGATCGCGGTGCGCCACGGCCTGCGCGGCGACGATCTGTCCTCATCCACGGCGCGATCCGAGGAAATCCTGGCCAGGCTGGGCGAGAACGGCTTCGACGGCCAGGACATCGCCTGGATGCGCGACCGGGGCCTGCACATCGGCGACACCGTCATGCGCTTCTCGCTCGAACAGGTCCGGCAGTTCAAGGACCAGGGCCTGGACATCGAGCGCTGCCTGCAATCCCTGTAGGCCTCCGGGGCGGCCGCGCGCCGCCCTACCGCCCTATTTCGCCGCCATCCGGCTGTCCAGGACGCGCCGCAGGCGCACCGCGTCGCCGAAGCGCGAACCGCTCATCCCCTGCGCGTTGAGCAGCACCATGGCGAGATTGCGGCCGCCGAGCCGGACCATCATCACCAGGCAGTCGCCGGCCTCGCGGGTGGTGCCGGTCTTGGAAGCCAGGATGTCCCAGCGGGGCCGGCCCACCAGCATGTTGGTGTTGTGGAACGTCCGCCCGTCGATGCTGTACTTGGCATCCGTGGTGAATTCCCCGATCAGCGGCTGCCGGGACGCCGCATGCACCAGCCTGGCCAGGTCCCTGGCCGAGGACACGTTTTCATTGGACAGGCCGATGGGCTCCACGAACCGGGAGTCGCCCATGCCCAGCGCGGCCGCCCGCGCGTTCATCGCCTCGACGAAGGCCGTCATGCCGCCCGGGTAGGTGCGCCCCAGGGCGTGCGCCGCGCTGTTCTCGGACGAGGCCAGCGCCAGATGCAGCAGATCGGCGCGGCTCAGGCGCGCGCCGGCCGCCAGGCGCGAAGGCAGCTCGCTGGGCACGTCGACGTCGCTGGCGTCGATGACGATCGTCTCGTCCATGGGCAGGCCGGCCTCGACCACCACCAGCGCCGTCATGAGCTTGACGAGGGAGGCGATCGGCCGCACGACGTCCGCGTCGCGCGCGAACAGGACCTCGGACGTGTCCATGTCCTGCACGAACGCCGTGGTGGACTTGAGCTTTTCGATTTCCCTGGCCGGATCGCGCGTGACCAGCGGCGCCTTGGCCACGGCATCGGGGTCGAGCGGTTCCGGCGTCGCCCCCCAGCGCTGCACGGCGATGCGCCGGCCGTAGCCGTGCAGGCAGATCGGCAGGGAGGGCTGGGCATTGCAGGGGTGGAAATTGGCGACCTGGGCGGACGCGAGGGGCGGCCAGCCCGCACCGGCGGCCACGGCGAGGGCCGCCGCCATGCAGAAGAAGATCGCCCGCGCCCGCCGCCATGCCATGACCCCTCCGATCCGTCGGCGCGGCGCGAAGCCGCGCGACGACAAGACACACATTGAAGGACTATCTTACTCTCCGGCGGCTGATCAGTACTCGTCGTGCAGCCGGATCCAGCTCATGGTCCCGCCGGTTTCGTTCCGGCCCTTGGGCGCGAGATCGAGCCAGTTGAAGGCCCCCATCAGCAGTTCGGTGCCCCGGTGATAGGTCGAATAGCTGTGGAAGACATCGCCCGCCTCATCCTTGGCGAAGAGGCTGACGCCGAACATGTCCGGGCTGTTGCGGATGGTCGTCAGGCCGTAGTTGTAGGCCGCGCGGCCGGCGGCGCGGTCCGCCTCGGTGAACGACACGCCGAAGTCGTAGTTGAAGTCGCCCTCTCCGGAGGACACCCACGGGAAGGTCCAGCCCATGCGCTTCCTGGCCGCCTCGATCTGCCGGACCGGCGCGCGGGACACCGCCGCGAACGACAGGTCGGCGTGCTCGAAATGCCGTCGGGCCGCGTCGACGTGATCCATGGTGTACGAGCAGCCGGGGCACAGGTGGTCCGAGCCCGGGGCCAACATGAAATGATAGATCGCGAGCTGGCCGCGGCCTTCGAACAAATCCCCCAGCGAACACTCGCCGCCGGGCCCCTGGAAGACGTAAGGCTTCTCGACCCGCTCCCAGGGCAGGCCGCGGCGCTCCACGCGAAGCGCGTCGAGCGCGTGGGTCATGGCGCGTTCCTTGGCGAACAGCGCCTTGCGGGCGGCCAGCCACGCTTCGTGCGAAACAACGGAATGGTTCATGGCATTCTCCTTCGGTCATCGGTCGGTGCGCGCTCCGCTGCGCGAGCCAGCCTCAACCAGGGCGGCGGTTGGCATGCCCCGGTCTCGCCGGACCGTACGAAAATCGTAGGACGGCGCGCATCAGGGGCGGGAGTAACAAATGTGGCGGGATTCGGAGATCGGAGTTTCCGATGGCGCCATCGCGGCCGGCATCCCGTGGGACAAGCGGGCGGCCGATTCTTGGAATGATTCTCAGTCGTGTATGATGCACAAGATTTCCATCACGGCTTTTTCGACCTCAGGACCATCCGGGCTCCCGCGACCATGACATCCGGACCTCGCGCACGTTCGATTCGTCTGGCTGCCTGGTTCGGCCTGCTCGCAATGTGCCTGCTCGTCGCCGCGCCGACCATCAGCTGGCTGGTCGGGGCCCCGGCGCGGGACGTGGCCGTACCCATCTGCCTATCCGCCGATCAGGCGGACCTGCCCGCGGCGGATTACCGCATCCGGGTCGGAGGACATCACGATGGCCCGGCCGACGGGCTGGACGCATGCGGCTATTGCGGCCTGTTGGCCCACGACGCCACGCTGCCCGCCACGCCACCCGCCGCGCCGGCCGTGCTGCTGCTGGCGCTCGTCCTCCTGGCGGCTCCCCGATGGATCCGCCACGTGCCGCTGGGCACGTTCCCCGCGGGCCGCCCGCGCGATCCCCCGCACCTTTCCTGACATCTCCGGCCTTCGCGCCGGCTTTCCCGTCCGCGCAGGGCCTTGCTGCAAGGCCCTGCGCGGCCATTCCCATCGTCAGGAAAAAACACCATGCACCCTGCTTCCATACGGGGGGCCCTGCGCGGCTCGCGGCTGAGCGCCGGAGCCCTGTGCTGCCTCGCATCCCTCACGCTCGCTTCCGGACCGGCCCGCGCCGAGCCGGAGGAATCCGCCGCATCTCTGCCCGCCATCACGGTCACGGGAACGGCCGAACGCCCCGCCACCGATCCCGACATGCCCGCCACCGTCGAATCCGTCACGCGCGAACAGTTCCGGAACTGGAACGTCATCAACAGCGAAGACACCCTCAAGTATCTGCCCAACCTGGACGTGCGCAAGCGTTTCATCGGCGACCAGAATTCGATCATCGCGGTGCGCGGCACCAGCAACACGCAAAGCGCCCGGGGCCTGGTCTACGCCGACGGACTGCTGCTGAGCAACCTGCTGGGCAACAGCTACTCCTTCCCGCCCCGCTGGTCCATGGTCTTCCCGGACGACATCGAGCGCGTGGACGTCGCCTACGGTCCCTTTTCCGCGCTCTACCCGGGCAACGCCATGGGATCGACGGTGCTGATCACCACCCGGATGCCCACGCGGTTCGAGGCCCGCGCCAACGCGAAAGCGTTCACGCAGCACTTCGACCTGTTCGGCATCGACCGGGATTTCGACGGGCACGAAATCTCCGCCACGATCGGCGACAAGGCCGGCCGCCTGTCGTATCTGCTGGGCGTCAATCGCCTGAAAAGCACCAGCCAGCCGATGCAGTTCGCCACCCTGGCGCAATCGGACAAACCCGCGACGGCAGGCGCCACGCCGGTGTCGGGCGCATCTTTCTACGACAATCAGACAGGCCAGCGCACCGCGGTCCTGGGGGTGAGCGGAGAAGGCATCAAGCACACGACGCAGGACCAGTTCAAGCTCAGGCTGCAATACGACCTGACATCCGAACTGCAGGCCGGCGCGTCCGTGGCGTACTGGCACGAGCGCTACACGAGCGACACCTCGACCTTCCTGAAGGACGAGAACGGCGACCCCATCTACGCCGGCAAGGTGGCCATCGACGGACGCGAGTACGACATCCCCGCCGGGGCCCTGGCGGCGAACCGGGGGGAAAGCGACAACTGGCTCTACGGCCTGTCGCTGAAGACGAACCGGGCCAGCGGCTGGAACGCGGAAGTCGGCGCCTCGGCTTTCGACGTGACGCGCAGCGTGGGCCGGCAGGCCGGCACCGGCGGCTCCGCCGACGGGCCGGGCACCATCACCTATGGCGACGGCACGGGCTGGAAGACCTTCGATCTCAAGGCCGGCTACACGCCCTCCGCGCAGGCCGGCCTGCGGGCCCATCGGCTGGCGCTGGGCTACCACTTCGACCGCTACGCCACCCGGAACGGCACATTCGATACGACGAACTGGCAAGGCGGCGCGGCCGGCGCGCTGAAGAATGCGTTCGAGGGCAGGACCAGCACGCAGGCGCTCTACATTCAGGACGGATGGCGGTTCCTGCCGCGCTGGAAACTCGTCTACGGCCTGCGCTACGAAGACTGGCGGGCATACGGCGGTTCGCAGGCGTCCGGGGCCGCCCGGCTGTCGTATCCCGGGGCGTCCCGGCGCCATGTGTCGCCCAAGGCCTCGTTGTCGTTCGACGTGTCCGACGACCTGACGGTGCGCGCCTCGATCGGCCGGGCCTACCGTTTCCCGACCGTCGGCGAACTGTTCCAGGGCCAGGTCAGCGGCTCGTCCATCGTCAACAACAACCCGGACCTCCGGCCGGAAAACGACCTGGGCAAGGAATTGTCGGCCGAATGGTGGCACTGGAACGGCGTCTTCCGGCTCTCCCTGTTCCAGGACGACGTGCGCGACGCCATCTTCCGCCAGACGGACACCACGGTCATCCCGAACGTCACCAATTTCCAGAACATCGACGAGGTGCGCACGCGCGGCGCCGAACTGGGCTACCAGGGACGGGACGTCGGGATGGCGGGCCTGGACATCACCGCCAGCGTGGCCTACACCCGATCGAAGATCCTCGCCAACGCATCCAACCCGGAATCCGTCGGCAAGTACTTCTACCGGATCCCGCTGTGGCGCGCCAAGCTGCTGGGCACGTACCGGTTCGGAGAGCGGGCATCGGCAAGCGCGGGCGTGCGGTATTCCGGCCGGCAATACAACACGCTGACCAATACGGACACCAACCCCGACGTCTACGGCGGCACCAGCACCTACACCGTCGCCGACCTGAAATTCACCTACAGGCCGAACCGGTTCAGCGAGGTGAGCGTGGGCGTGGACAACCTGTTCGACAAGCGATATTTCGTCTATCACCCCTACCCAGGACGCACGCTCTATGTCCAGGCGGCGGTGCGGATGTGAAACATGCCTCATTTCACTGCAAGGAATCGACATGAATAAATTGCCGCGGTTGCTGCTGCTCTTCCTGCTCCTGGCCCTCCCCTGGCGGGCGTTCTCCCATGCGGCCCCCATGCGGATGGATCATCGCCCGGGCGCCCACATGGCGCCGGCCATGGCCACCAGCGCGGCTTTCGGGCCGGATGGCCGGCTCTGGACGGCTTCGGCCGACGACGGCCGCCTGTCGGTGCGCCATTCCGACGACCGGGGCCGGACATTCAGCGCGCCCGTCGTGATCGACGCCCCGGCCGGATCGATTCTCACCATGGGCGAGGACAGGCCCGCGATCGCCCTGGGCCGACGAGGGGAGATCTACGTCGCCTGGACCCGGTCGCTGCCCAGGCCGTACACGGGGCATATCCTGTTCTCACGCTCGGTGGACGGAGGCCAGCATTTTTCGAAACCCATCCGGGTGCACCGGGACGACGATGAAATCACCCACCGTCTCGCATCCATGGCGGTCGATGCCCGGGGGCGCGTGCTGATCGCCTGGATCGACCGGCGCGACTTCGAGGCCGCCGGGTTGCGGAAAGAAGCCTACGCGGGCACGGCCGTCTACTACGCGCGGTCGGACGACGCGGGCGCCAGCTTCGGACCGGAACGCAAACTGTCCGACCACAGCTGCGATTGCTGCCGCATCGCCACCTCGCGCGCGCCCGACGACGACGGCATCGGTGTGCTCTGGCGCTTCGAGGATACGGACGATCTCCGGGACCACGCCTACGCGCTCGTTCGCGGCGAGTCCATCGCACAAGCGCCCGCCCGGGCGACCTTCACCGGGTGGCGGGTGAACGCGTGCCCCCACCAGGGCCCCGGCCTGGCCATCGCCGCCGACGGGACCCGCCACGCGGTCTGGTTCTCCGCCAAGGACGGCGACCCGACCCTCTGGTATGGACGGCTCAACCCGAGACAGCCGCCCGACGATCTGCTGGCCGTCGCCCATGACGGCGCGGCGCACGCCGACGTGGCGGCGGCGGACGATCGGGTCTGGATCGTCTGGAACCAGGCCGATGCCGAAGGCCTGAAGCTGATGGCGCGGCTCTCGTCCGACGCGGGCGCGCATTTCGGCGCCGCCCTCGAACTCGCGCGCACCGCCACGGACGCCGGTTCGCCGCAACTGCTGCTCGACCGCGACGACCACGCCTACGCCGCCTGGGACACGGCCGACGGTTTCCGCCTCGTCCCGATCACCGGAGCCGGAGAACCATGAAAACGCTCATCCTGTCGCTGTCGATGCTGGTCGCCCTGCCCGCGGCCGCGGCGTCCCTGGAGCCCTTGACGGCCGGGGACATACCGGCCCTGGTCGAGCCGCCCGCGCGCGGCGTCCGCGTCATCGAATTGTGGGCGCTGTATTGCACCTACTGCGAGACCAACCTGCGGGCCGTCGCCGAACTGGGCGCGACCGGCGAGGACATCCAGGCCGTGACGGTCAATACCGACCGGAACGTCCCCGACGCGGCCATCCTCAAGCGCCTGCGGTCGGCGCGGGCGACCGGCGTCCCCGCGCGCGCCTATGCGGGCATGTCCGCCCAGCGCCTCAACTATCTGATCGATCCGCACTGGGGCGGCGAACTGCCGTACACGGTGGCCATCCACGCGGACGGCTCCCGGCGCTCGGCCAGCGGCACGCTGACCGCGGAGCGGCTGAAGGCGCTGGTGGAGACCCGGGGGCATTGAGCCCGCTGGCGGGGCCCGGCCCGGTCATCGACCGGCGCGGGCGGCCCCTCCGGCCTCTTGCGCCCTGCATTTGCCGCAGACGCCCTTCACTTCGATATCCGACCCCAAAAAGCCGGAATCCGCCTGCCGCAGCCTGCCGAGCACGATCTCGCAGGCCTCGTCGTCCTGCAATTCGGTGACGGCTTCGCAATGCGAGCACACCAGCAGCAAAGGGTGATGCGCCTGATGCTCGGCATTGCAGGCGATGAACGTATTCAAGGCGTCGACCCGATGCACCAGGTGCTGGGCCATCAGGAATTCCAGGGCGCGGTAGACCGTCGACGGCGCGACGCGCCCATGGCGCGCGCGCATGTCGTCCTGCAGATCGTAGGCCTTGGCCGATCCGCCGCGCAGCAGCAGCAATTCGAGGACCTCTTTGCGTTGCGCGGTCAGGCGGCCGCCCAGCGCGCGGCAGTGCGCCTGGGCCGCCTCGAGCTGCGAGGCGACCCTGGTGGACGACTTGGCGGGCGGCTTGGATTTGCTGGTCACGCCGATAGTTTACAACGCGCCACCGGCAGGGGCAGCCTCGTGATATCCAAGACGAAACGCCCGAGCTTGCCTCAAAAATCGACCCGCAGGTTTGCCGAAACCGTACGTCCGGGAGCCGTATAGGCCGCAAGCCTGGAATCGTTTCCGGTCAGCCCGCTGACCATGGACCAGTCATGGTATTTGCGGTCGAAGAGATTGAAGACCGCCAGATTGAGCGTGGTCCGCTTGTTCAGGCGCACATGGCCCGTCATGTCCACCGTGGCATAGCCAGACGTCTTCAGCGGCACCGGCGCGGTGGGTCCGGTCTGCGTCAGTTCTTCGTTGACCCGCTTCTTGCCGGCGACGAAATTGCCGATCAGCTGCGCGCCATAGCGCCCCGCCCCGCCGTCCCAGCGCAAACCCGTCACGAGCTTGAACGGCTGGATGCTGTTGAGCGGCTGGTCGTTCGTCTTGTCCGTCCCCATCGACCATTGCGCGGCGCCGAACAACTGCCAGCGGTCCGCCGCGTCGATCCAGTGGTTCAAGGACAGCGCCCCCCGGGCCTCGATGCCGTAGATCTCGACCTTGCCGATGTTGCGCGACTGGAAGCGCCGGATGGCGCGCGGGCCGCCGCTCATGCCGGGCGGAATGAACGCGATCATCTGGGTGTCGATGAAATCCCGATACCAGTTGTAGAAGCCGGTCAGCGCGAAGGAACCCAGTTCGGATTCGCCCCGCACACCGAGCTCGACGCCGCGGCTGCGCTCGGGCTTCAGATCGGGCGCCGGGATGAAGTCGTGAATGAAGGTGGCGACCGGGATCTGCCCGATCCGGTTCAACTGGTCGTAGGTCGGCATCCTAAAGCCCGTCACGTAGTTCGCATACACGACTTGTCGCGGGCGCCATTCGTAGCTCACGCCCAGACGCGGCGTGACGGCATTTTCCGTCAGACCGACCGGTTCGCTGCCGGCCACGTTCGCGTTGGCGAACTCTTCATCGGGTTGGGGAGAGAGCCGGTAGTGATCGTAGCGCAGGCTCGGCGTGACCTTGAGCCGACCGTCCGCAAACGACATTTCATCCTGCAGGAAAATACCGATGTTGCGCACGTCGGTGTCGGGCGCGGTCTTGCGCGGGTAGACCGCGCCATCGACCACGTTCGTGGACGGCCCGCCCGCCGCCGCGCGCTGGCTCGCATCGTTGTACAGGCTGATGGACTTCGACAGCACATCGACCCCCGCGACCCAGCGATGCGTCGCCGGACCGGTCCGCGCGCGACCATCGAGCTGCAATGAGCCCGACCACTGCGGCTCGCGGTAGGACAGCAGGTTTTCACGCAGCAGAACGGGCGCCATGCCGGGCGGCTTGCGGTTCTCCGACGTGCGCTCCTTGCTGGCGCTGCGCTGGTAGTCGATCTGGGCCGTGAGGTTGTCGAACCAGCCGGCGTCGGCGCGCCAGCGGTAGGCCAGCCCGAGGCGCGAACGGGTGCTCTCGTCGTCGGCCGTGCTGCTGTTGATACGCGTGCCGCCGGCGATCGGCACCGCCAGCGAACGCTGGTCCGTCTCGATGGTCTGCTTGTAGTATTCGCCGGTCAGCGTGAGCGTCTGGGCCGCCCCCAGATCGATCAGGGATTTCAGCAGGAAATTCTGTCCTTGCGTGTCCTGCGGGTTGGGGGTCGCGCCGTCGTCGTTGTTTTCCAGTTCGTGGCCTTTGCGCACGGTCGCCGAAATCAGATTCTGGGTCCGCGCGGCCCGGAACGCCAGGTTGGCGGTCGCGGAACGGCTGTGGGTCGATCTGTCATAGCCGATGGAACCGTTGCCCGCAAAGTCCTGATCCTCGTCGAGGAAATCGGTGGGCGACAAGGTGCGGAACAAAACCACGCCGGCGAGCGCATCGCTGCCGTACAGGCTGGAGGCCGGGCCGCGCAGGATCTCCGCGCGCGACACGGAGGCCGGGTCGAGCTTGAGCTGGCCCAGATTCGCGCCGGCCGCCACGTAGCCATTGGGCAGGCGCACGCCATCGACCAGCATGGCCAGGCGCTGGCCACCGATGCCGCGCACCTCGATGCCCGCCTCGCCGCCGCGCCCGCGCGGCTCGTGCTTCACGGCGATGCCGGGCTCGTAGCGAAACATCTCGCGGAAGTCCGTGACCAGGTTTTCCCGCAGTTGCGCCTCGTCGATCACGCTGATGGTCGCCGGCGTGGTCAAGGCGTCGGCCGCCTGCCGGGTGGCCGTCACCACGATCGGTGACAGCGTAGAGGCGGACTGCTCGTCATCCCGCGATGCGGCGGTCTCCTGCGCACCCGCTCCGCCCGAAAATACGCCGGCAAGGGCGAGGGTCATCACAGTCCTGCGAAATTGAATGGCCATGTTGGTTGTTTGAAAGTCAGTTAGGAAAGTCGGTTAAAATTGCTACGTTATAACATAGCATTTGAGATGTTATAACATATCGTTTCTATGTGATTCATGATGGACTGAGCGTGACGAACAAAACCCAGAGGGATGAACACGATGACGGCCAATCAGCAGCAGGAAGGATCATGAGGCTGCGGGCCATGGCGACAAGCCGGCGGCCCTCCGGCGGCTGGCGCCGTGCGGCGGCGGGGGCTGCGCTGGCCGTGCTGCTGCTCGTGGCATCGGCCGCGGCCTGGCGCCTCTGGCTCGCTCCCACCCGGGTGGCGCTCGTGAACTATCCGGATTTCCAGGCCGCGCGCATCGTGCAGGCCCGCCCCGGCCCCTTCGTGCGCGTCGATGCGCTGGGCATCGGCGAACTGGACGAACTGCGTCACTATGACCTGGTGCTGATGTTCGGCCGAGGCCTGGCCTTGAACGACCCGCAACTGGGGCAACTGCGGGCCGCCGTCGCGGCGGGAACACCCCTCTACGTGGACGCACCGACCAACCCGCGGATGGACCTCACCAATCTGGCCGGCGCCGACCTGGATGCCGTGTCCGGCTACCTGCGCAACGGCGGCCCGGTCAACTACGCGCGCCTGTTGAACTATGCACGCGCCGCGCTGGATGGCAAGCCCCTGTTCTCGCAGGCGCCGCAGCCGCCGGCGGACATGCCGAAAGACGTGTTCTTCGGCCTGGACGATCAGGCGGTGTTCACCGACTTCGCGGCGTTCCAGGCCTGGCGGCAGGCGCAGCCCGACTGGCGACCGGGCCGCCCGCGCCTGGCGCTCGTGACCAGCGTGCCGGGGCCGTTCAACGCCAATCGCGATCACGTGGACGCGGCGATCCGGGCGTTCGAGGCGGCGGGGTTCGAGGTCGTTCCGATCGCGGCCATCGAGCGGCGGCTGGCGATGCTGCAGGCGGTCGATCCCGTCGCCGTCGTCTACATGCCGCATGGGCGCCTGGCGCCGGGCCGGGCCGACACGGCCCGGCAGTGGCTGGCGGCGCGCAACATCCCCCTGTTCGCACCCGTCACGATCTTCGCGGAAGAATCCGCATGGGCCGCCGATCAGCGCAGTTTCGACGGCGGCCTGCTGACCATGTCGGTGACCCTGCCCGAACTCGATGGTGCCATCGCGCCGGTGGCCATCGCCGCGCAGTCGCGGGACGCGAACGGCTTCAAGGTCTTCCGCGCGCTGCCTCACCGGCTGGAGCGTTTCGCCTCGCGGGTGCGGCGCACCGTGGCGCTGCGCACGCTGCCGAACGCCGACAAGAAACTGGCGGTCTACTACTACAAGGGGCCCGGCCAGAGCGCCCTGACCGCCGGCGACCTGGAAGTCGTCCCCTCGCTCTACGCCTTCCTGAAACACCTGAAGGCGCAGGGCTATCGCGTCGAGGGGCTGCCCGATACGGAGCAGGCGTTCGCCCGGCTGCTGCAACGGCGCGGCCCCAATATCGGCCCCTATGCCAAAGGGGATTTCGCCGCGTTCGCCAGGACGGCCGATCCCGCCACCGTATCGACCACGCAACTGCGCCAGTGGTGCGGCGACAGCCTGGCCCAGGCCCTGTGCGACCAGGCGGCGCGGCAATTCGGCCCGGCGCCGGGCGATTACCTGCGCATGGGCGACCAGGTGGCCGTGGCGCGCGTGCCGCTGGGCAATGTGGTGCTGCTGCCCCAGCCCCTGCCCGGCATCGGCGAGGACACCTTCAAGCTCGTGCACGGCACCCGGCTGGCCCCGCCCTGGCCGTATCTCGCGTCCTACCTGTGGACACGCAATGTCTTCCAGGCTGACGCCATCCTGCATTTCGGCACTCATGGCAGCCTGGAGTTCACGCCCTACAAGCAGGTCGGCCTGTCGGACCTGGACTGGCCCGATGCGCTCATCGGCGACCTGCCGCACGCCTACCTGTACACCATGGGCAATGTCGGCGAGGCCATGATCGCCAAGCGGCGCAGCTACGCCACCATCGTCTCGCACCTGACCCCGCCCTTCAAGGAAAGCGGCGCGCAGTCCCCATACAGACAACTGGCCGGCGAGTTGCAATCCTGGGATAGCGCGGCCAGCCCGGCCTTGAAGGCCGAATATGCCCGCGACGTGCGGCGAGACGCCATCGCCCTGGGCCTGCACCGCGATCTCGGGCTCGCCGGCGATATGCCCTGGACGGCCGGGCAATTGCGGCGTGTGGCCGAACACATGGAAACGCTGGAACACGGCACGATCACGGCGGGCCTGTATACGCTGGGTACGCCCTATTCCGAGGCGGACTTGCAGACTTCGGCCGCGCTGATGGGACGCGACCATCCCCCGGCGATTCCGGGCTACCGGCAATCGCTGGCCGACAGCCCGGCGCGCGAACTCGCCGCACTGGACACCGCCCTGGCCGGCGGCTATGTCCAGCCATCGGCCGGCGGCGATCCCATCGCCAACCCCGCGGCGCTGCCCACCGGCCGGAACCTGTATGCCATCGATGCCGAAAAGACGCCCTCCGAGCAGGCCTGGCGGATCGGCCGGCGACTCGCCGACCAGTTGCTGGCCCGCTATCGGGAGGACCACGGCGGATCCTGGCCCCGGAAGGTCGCCGTCACCCTGTGGGCGGGCGACTTCATCCAGACCGAAGGCGTGGCCGTGGCGCAAATCCTGTCGCTGCTGGGCGTGGAGCCGGTGCGCGATCCCTTTGGCCGCGTCGCCGGCCTGCGGCTGATCCCCCGCGAGGCGCTCGGGCGGCCGCGCATCGACGTGGTGGTCCAGACCTCCGGACAGTTGCGCGATCTCGCCGCATCGCGCCTCGCCCTCATCGACCGCGCCGTGGCCATGGCCGCTGCCGCGCGCGAGGATGACAATGCCGTGGCCCAGGGCGTGGGCGAGGTCGAGCGCGCGCTCAAGGACCGCGGCCTGTCGCCGGCGGACGCCCGGCGCTATGCGTCGCAGCGGGTGTTCGGCGGCGTCAACGGCAACTACGGCACCGGCATCATGGGCATGGTGGAGTCGGGCGACCGCTGGCAAAGCGACACCGAGGTCGCGCAGACCTACCTGAACAACATGGGCGCGGTGTACGGCGAGGGCGATCTGTGGGGGGCGTTCCTGCCGGGTGTGTTCGAGGCGGCGCTGGCGGGCACCGAGCTGGTGGTCCAGCCGCTGGAATCCAACACCTGGGGGCCGATTTCCCTGGACCACGTCTATGAATTCATGGGCGGCCTGAACCTGGCGGTACGCCAGGTCACGGGCAAGGACCCGGCCGCGTATTTCAGCGACTTTCGCGATCCGGCGCGGCCCGCCATGCGCGAGGCGGGCGCGGCGATCGCGCTGGAAGCCCGCTCCAGCCTGCTCAATCCCGCCTATATCCAGGCGATGACGCGGGGCGGTGCCTCGTCGGCCGAAGTCTTCGCCGAGACCTTCCGCAACGTCTACGGCTGGAACGTCATGAAGCCCTCCGTCATCGCGCCCCAACTGTGGGATGCGCTGTACGACACCTATGTCCGCGACGCCGGGGGGCTGGACCTGCACGGGTTCTTCGAGCGCGCCAATCCCTATGCGCTGCAGGAGATGACGGCCGTGATGCTGGAGACCGCGCGCAAGGGCTACTGGGCGCCCGATGCGCGGGTGCTGCGCGATACCGCGCGATTGCATGCGGATCTCGTGGCCCGGCATGGCGCCAGCGGCACCGGATTCGTCAACGACAATGCGGCGCTGCGCGCGTTCATCGCCGGGCAGCTCGACGAAGCCGCCCGACCGCGCTACGAAGACGCCCTGCAACGGGCCAACGAGGGCGGCGTCATCGACGTGGACAACGGCCTGGTGCTGCGCAAGGAGGGCGAGACGGCCGGCGGCAAGCCCGGCGCCGGCCGCCCGGATACGGCGCCCCCCGCGCCGTCGAAGCCACCCGAGCAGGCACCTGCGCATGAGGTCGGCCGCTACGCGGTGCCCGTGGGCGCACTGCTCACCCTGCTCCTGGCGCTGGCCGCCGCCGTCCTCTGGATCCGTCGCCGCCATGCCGGCGGGGAGCCGCGCGCATGACCCTGTCGAACGGGCTGCCGCTGGTGCTCGGCATGGCCTGCGTCGCGCTGGCGATGGCCCAGATGGCCAGCCTGTCGCCGTCCAGGATCGCCGCCGTCGCGCTGGCGCTGGCGATCGCCCTGGCGCTGGCGGGCGAGGCGGCCAGCCGCACCAGCGTGGCCGAACTGGACCACTGGCTGTCGGTGCCGCAGCGCCGCCTGGACCTGGCCGCGCTCCTGCTGGTCGAGGCCCTGGTGTTCGGCAATCAGGCGATCGCCACCGCGCAGGACCGCACGACGCTGCGCTGGCGTGTGCTGGGGCTCGTCCCGCCGCCCTCGATGCTGATCGCGCTGTTCCTGGCGCAGGTGTGGGCCATGCTCGTGGTCGATGGCGTCGATTTCGGCACGCTGGCCTGGGAATCGGCCCTCGTGCTCGCCGGCCTGTTCGCCCTCGGCGCCTGGGCGCTGCGGGTGCTGCTGCCCAACCCGGTGATGCGCACAGGCCTGCGGCTGTGGCTGCATGCCGCGCAAGTGGGCGCCGGCCTCTGGCTGGCCCGGCCCTTGTCCGCGCCCGGGTCCTCGCCCACGTCCGCGATGTGGGACCGGCTGGCCATCGTGGCCTTGATCGTAATCAGCCTGATGGCGCTGGGCTGGCTGTGGCAGCGCCGAACCTTCATCTGGAATCGTTGAATTGGAACCCTTGATACAAACCCTGTCCTGGCTGGCCGCGGCGCTGCAGGTGCCCGTGGTCGTGGCCATTCTCTATCTGCTCGCGCGCGGGCTGATCGCCCTGGGCGCGTTCTACGGGCTGTGGGCCGACCGCCTGCGTCGCCGCAAACGCCTGGCGGCGCAGGCGAGCGAACCCGCCGGCGCCGATCGGATGGCCGCCGCGCTCGCGGCCGATGCCCGCCGGCCGGACGCCTTGCAGCGCGCGGCGCATGCCTTGCTGCAACAGCCCGCCGACGCGGCCTGGCACGAGCGCGTGATCACCGACTTCGAGCTGCAGACGGACCGCCAGTTGAGCCTGTACCGCACCATGACGCGCATCGGCCCCCTGCTCGGGCTGATGGGCACCCTCATCCCCCTGGGACCCGCGCTGGTCGGTTTGGCCGCCGGAGACATCAGCCTGCTCGCGCGCAAGATGGAGGTCGCCTTCGCGACGACGGTGGTCGGCCTGGTGATCGGCGCCATCGGCTTCCTGCTGCACCAGGCGGCCAGCCGCTGGGCCCTGGATGACCTGTCGCTGCTCGAATACCTCGGCGCCAAGCTGCGAGAGGCCCCGTGAGGCGGCGCCGGTCCCCGCTGCGCGGCGGACGCGACGGCGACGAGATGGACCCGCTGGGATTCCTGGTCAATCTGTTCGACGTGGCGCTGGTGTTCGCCCTGGCCTTGATGATCGCCCTGGTGTCGAACCTGAAGATGGCGGACCTGCTCACGTCCCGGGATTTCACTGTCGTCAAGAATCCGGGCAGGGCCGATATGGAGATCATCACCCGCGAGGGCGGGAAGGTCAGCCGCTACGTCGCCGGCGACGCGCCGGCGGGCAGCCGCCGGGGCGAGCGCGTGGGCACCGCCTACCGGCTGGAAAGCGGCGAGATCATCTATGCGCCGCAGGCCCCAGAATCCGCGCAAGCGCAATAGCGCCCATGCGTCAGGACAGCGACGGCAAGGACGGCCCGCCCGGGCCGGGTATGATGGCCGCTGATGGAAAAACAGCGGAAATCAAGCTTCAGGACCATGCCCACCCGATTGCTCACCGCGCGCCCACGTCGCTTTCTGATCGGCCTTCTGGGTGTGGCCTGCCTCGCGCAGGTTCCCCTGGCGGCACAAGCGCACCCGCATGCATGGATCGACGTGCAAAGCACGGTCGTGCTGTCGCCCGATGGCACATTCGCCACGATCAAGGAGCAGTGGCTCTTCGATGAACTGTATAGCGCAGCCATCATGGACGGCATGGCGGCCGACAGCCCCTCGGGACAGGCCACGGTGCGGGAGTATGCCGCCATGGCCATCGAAAACCTGAAGCCCTACGACTACTTCACGAAAATCACGGTCGATGGCAAGCCCATCCATCTGGATCAGGCCAGCGAATTCGCGGGCACGATGCAGGGCAACCAGTTGCTGCTGACGTTTACCGCGCCGCTGAGCCGGCCGGTGGACCCCACCGCCCACCAGGTGACGTACGCCATCTACGATCCGAGCTATTTCATCCGGATGATGCACCGCCCCGAACAGCCGCCCGTGATCGAAGGCCAGGCCGGGCAGGCCTGCCGCCTGCGCGTCGCCGCGCCGAACCCGACGCCCGAAGACATCGCCCGGGCCTACGCGCTGGATCGCGGCGCCCAGGCCGAAGAAGGCTTCGGGGACCTGTTCGCCGAAAAAGTCCGCATCCAATGCGGATAGGCGGCACCCGGCTGGTCGGGGTCCTGGCGGCCGCAAGCCTGGCCGTCGGCCTGGCGCTCGCGGTCTGGTTCTCGGTCGATGCGCAGGACTGGTGGGCCGGCACCCTGGTCTGGATCATGTCCACGCAGGCCGGCCTGCACCAGCAACTGGCGCAGGCGATGCGCGAAGTCGGCCACGAGGGCTGGATCGCCGCCGCGCCGCTCATCGGCCTGAGCTTTCTCTATGGCGTGTTTCACGCGGCGGGGCCCGGGCACGGCAAAGCCGTGGTGACGGCCTACCTGGGCACCCGCCAGGCGCGCCCGAGGCAGGGCCTGCTGCTGGCCGCCCTGGCCGCGCTGATCCAGGGCGCGGTCGCCGTGCTGCTGGTGGAGATCGTGGCGAACCTGCTGGGCCATTCGCTGCGTCACGCCCAGCGTGCCGGCACGCAACTGGAAAGCCTCAGTTTCGCCCTGGTCGCCCTGCTGGGCGCCGTGCTCGCCCTCAAAGGCGCGACGGCCCTGTACCGGCGATGGCGGTGGCGGCGGTCGCGCACCGGATCGACCGGGCTTTTCACGGCCGGCACCGGCATGCGGGCCTATTGCGCGGACTGCGGCGCCCTGCATCGCCTGGCGGCGGCGCACGACAAGGCTTCGCTGAACTGGCGCGAAGGCCTGCCCGTGGCCCTGGTGATCGGCGCGCGGCCGTGCACCGGTGCGATCCTGGTGTTGTTGGCCGCCTATCCCCTGGGCCTGCGCTGGGCCGGGATCGCGGCCGTGATGGCCATGTCGGCCGGCACCGCCCTCACGGTGAGCCTGATCGCCGTGGGCGCCGTCTCGGTCCGAACGGGCATGCTCCGCGCCCTGGGGCGCACGGGGGACCGCTTGAACCGGGTGCGTGCCGGTCTCGAAATCCTGGGGCTGCTGGGCGGCCTGTTCATCTGCCTGCTCGGCGTGGGGCTGCTCCAGCAGGCCCTGCGCACGCCTCCGCACCCCCTGCTCTAGCCGCGCGCGAGACGCTCATCCAGGAACGCCTGCACCACGATATTGATATGTTATAACATCGCATATTTCCTTCTTTCCTTGGAGAAACCCAGATGCGCTTGTTCAACACAATCCTGCTCGCAGCGTCGATCGCCGTGTCGGCGAGCAATGCGGCCGCCGCCGAACCCGTACGGATCGTGGCCGCCGAGAACTTCTACGGCGACATTGCGGCCCAGATCGGCGGCGCGCGCGTGACGGTGCAGAGCATTCTCAGCAATCCCGACCAGGACCCGCACATGTTCGAGGCCAGTCCGTCGATCGCGCGCGCCCTCACCCATGCCCGGCTCGTGGTCTACAACGGCGCCGACTATGACCCCTGGATGGCCAAGCTGCTCAAGGCGTCCCCCGTGCAAGGACGCCGGACCGTGGTCGCGGCCGACCTGCTGGGCACCAAGGCGGGCGCCAATCCCCACCTGTGGTACGACCCGGCGGCCATGCCGGCGGTCGCCACCGCCATTGCCCGGCATCTGGGCGAGATCGACCCCGAAGGACGGGCCGCTTATCAGGCCAATCTTGCCAAGGTATCCCGTTCGCTGGATCAACTGCGGCAAATCATCGCCACCATCCGCGCGCATCATGCGGGCACCCCGGTCACGGCCACCGAGCCCGTGTTCGGCTACATGTCCGACGCCCTGGGCTTCACGATGCGCAACGAAGCGTTCCAGCTTGCCATCATGAACGACACCGAACCCAGCGCGAGCCAGATCCGGGCCTTCGAGGACGACCTGAAGACCGGGCAGGTGAAAATCCTGTTCTACAACAGCCAGGAAGAAGACGCCTTCACCCAGCGCGTTCTGCGCATCGCCCAAGAACATCATGTGCCGATCGTGGGGGTGACGGAAACCATGCCCGAGGGCATGCATTTCCAGGCCTGGGTGGCGGGACAGCTGTCGGACATTGAAGCCAAGCTCGCCGCGCAGCCATGAGCGACGCCGTTGCCCTGGCGCGCCTGAGCATCCATCTGGCCGGGCGTGCCGTCCTGTCGGATATCGATCTCGCCATCGGCCCGGGCCGGTTCGTGGGCGTGCTCGGTCCCAACGGCGCCGGCAAGAGCACGCTCATGCGCGCCATCCTGGGACTGGTCCGGCCGCACGGCGGCATGCTGTCGGTGCTGGGGGCGCCGGCGGGCGCCGACAACACCCGCATCGGCTACATGCCGCAGGTGCGCAGCGCGGACCTGTCGCAACCGCTTTCGGGCTACGACTTCGTGGCCAGCGCCGTGAACGGCCACCGATGGGGTCCCTGCTGGCCGACGCGCGCGGTGCGCCGCGAAGTGCGATGGGCGCTCGAACAGGTCGACGCCACGGCGCTCGCCAGCCAGCCCCTGGGCAGGCTTTCGGGAGGCGAACGCCAGCGCCTGCTGCTGGCCCAGGCGCTCATCGGCCGGCCCCGCCTGCTCCTGCTCGACGAACCGCTCGCGGGCCTGGACCCGCGCCGCCAGCAGGCCATCGTGCAGACGGTCGACCGCGTCCGCAAGGAACTCGATGCGACCGTGCTCTTCAGCGCGCACGACGTCAATCCGCTGCTGGGCGTGCTCGACCAGGTCCTGTACCTGGGCAGCGGCCACGCGGTGCTGGGGACGGTCGACGAGGTGGTGAACGGACCCGTGCTCTCGCGCCTGTACGGGACGCAAATCGAGACCGTGCGCCACGGCGGGCGCATCTTCGTCATGGCAGGCAACATCGCCGCGGAGGACAGCCACCATGTTCACGATGCTTGACTACGAATTCATGCGCAACGCCTTCATGGCCGGGGGCGTCGTCGCGATCCTGGCCGGCGCCGCGGGCTACTTCCTGGTGCTGCGCGGTCAGGCGTTCGCGGGACACGCCCTGTCCCACGTGGGCTTCGCCGGCGCCACGGGCGCGGCCCTGGTCGGCGCACCGCCCATCTTCGGCATGCTGGCCTTCATGATCGCCGGGGCCGCCGCCATGGGCGCGCTGGGCAAGCGCCTGCGCGCCAGCGACGTCGCCATCGGCGCCGTCCTGGCCCTGTCGCTGGGCCTGGGCATGCTGTTCCTGCATTTCTTCACCGCCTACGCCTCGCAGGTCACGGCGCTGCTGTTTGGCAACGTGCTGGGCGTGGATGGCCCCATGCTGCGCATCCTGGGCGCAAGCGCCGTATTGTGCCTGGCGCTGCTCGCCTTCATTGCCAGGCCGCTGCTCTTTGCCACCCTGCAGCCGGAGATCGCCGAGGCCAAGGGCGTGTCGCTGCGCACGGTCGGCATCCTGTACCTGATCATCGTCGCCGTCGCCACGGCCGCCAGCATCCAGATCGTCGGCGTGCTGCTGGTGTTCACCCTGCTGGTCTGCCCGGCCGCCGCCGCGCAGAAGCTGACAAGCCGCGTCGGCCGCGGACTGCTGCTCTCGATCCTGCTGGCGCTCGCCGAGGCCTGGCTGGGCATTGCCCTGGCCTACGCCACCGACTGGCCCGTCAGCTTCTGGATCTCGGCGCTCAGCGTGGCGGTCTACCTGGCGGCAGGCGGCGCGCGGGTGATGGTCTTTGACGTCCACCGCTCGACACGCTCTGGCGTGTCTCGACGCTGCACATCATGCGATGGGCCTAACCCGTGACGTGTTGATGTTTCGGCACGCAGGTGATCGAATCATGGGGCAAAACTGTACAACCAACATAAGGACCAGGATTTCGAATGGCTTTCTCACCATAATCCGCCTCTGCCGGCAGGATCGGTCATGGCGTTCCCACACGTATTGCAAATTGCAGCCACAAACGCTTCAATCATTCACGGATCCTAGGGATGCTTGCAACAATGATAAGAACAAATCTCAATTAAAAATCAGCGTCGCCCTAAATCCCAACTCCCCACCCTCTCCGAAGTCCTCGCCAGATACCTTGCCAAGGCATCTCTTCGCAAGAAAGGCGCCGCCACCCTTTCGTAAGGAGTAGCGCGAGGATACCTCTCACGCACGTGACGTTCAGTCACAAATACTCCATCCCTGCCAGGGATTAATCTTGATTTAAATTAAAGAAATACACTCTGAGCATGGGTATTCTAATAAACAAAATAAATAAAATGTAACAGGACAAACCTCCAGGTCGATACTCGGTCCGAGCCTTATGGTCTCGTCCGGGCAGCAAGAGGTTTGTGCTAGCCATTTGGTTGCAGGAGACAAAAATGGGTTTGCAAACCTCCTTGGCCACCGTCAATGCAGCTTGGCAGCATTTCGTCGATACAGGATATGTGGATGAATCTGTCGTCAGGCCAGAGGTGGTGCAGTCGTGGTGGCGCTGTCGCAACATGGGAATCGACTCGCGGGCGCCCAAGCTGCCCGTGATGCTGGACTCCCGCAGGCTGGCGGACGTACGCGAGGAAAACCGCAGCCTGATTGAAACGGCGCAGTGGTTCATGGATTTCCTCAAGGTCGCCGTCCAGGGCACCGGCTTTATCCTCGTGCTCACCGAGCGCAACGGCGTGGTGCTCGACGTCTTCGGTGATTCCGACATCCTCACCATGGCGCGCAGCAACAACTACGTACCCGGCTGTTCGCGCGCCGAGGAGGTCGCGGGCACCAACGCCATCAGCCTCTCGCTGATCGAAAAGCGTCCCATGCAGCTCACCGGCGCCGAGCACTGGAACGTGCGCCACCATCAATGGACCTGTGCTGCCGCACCGGTATTCTCGCCTGATGGCGAACTCCTCGGGGCGGTCACTCTCTCGGGTGAAACCACCCGCGCCCATCGTCATACGCTGGGCATGGTGATTTCGGCCGCCGAGGCGATCCGCCAGAGGCTGCAAGAGCGTGAGATCTCCAAGGAAAAGCGTAGTATCGACATCCAACTCTCGTCCTTGCTGGGCAGCATTTCAGAGGCGGTCATCATCGTCGATGCGGCGGGCCGAGTCACCAATATCAATGCGGTGGCCTGCGAGAGCCTCCGCGTCGTTCCGAGGGACGTCCAGGGCAAGCCCATCGCCGAGCTCTTCCCCGCCCACCCCGAGCTCGGCAACCTGTTCGAGCGCAAGGACAGCGCCACCCTCGAGGTCAGCGTAGAGCGGCCCGGCGGGCACGGCCTCTTCGTCATCACGCCCTACAAGATGCTCGCCGACGGGGCCGTCACGGGCGCGGTCCTCGCCTTGCGCGAGCGGCGCGAGTTCCTCAAGGAAGTGCGCGGATTCTCCGGCCTGAACGCAGTCTTCGTCTTCGACGACATCGTCGGTGAATCGCCGGCCCTGCTGCGCCAGGTCGAACTCGCGCGGACGGCGGCGCAGCAAAACACGCGCGTGCTGATCCTGGGCGAGACGGGCACCGGAAAAGAGCTCTTTGCCCAGTCCATCCACAACGGCTCTCCACGGCGCAACGGCCCCTTCGTCGCACTTAACTGCGCGGCGATCCCGCGCGACCTGATGGAGTCCGAGATCTTCGGCTACTGCAGCGGCGCTTTCACCGGAGCGCGCAAGGGCGGCCAAGTCGGCAAGCTCGAGCTCGCCGACGGCGGTACCATCTTTCTCGACGAGATCAACCAGATGCCGCTCGAGCTGCAGTCCAAGCTGCTGCGTGCGCTGCAGGAGGGCACCATCACGCGCCTGGGCGACACCAAGCCCATCAGCATCGACGTGCGCGTCATCGCCGCCGCCAACGAGGACCTCTACAACAAGAGCCGCACCGGAGAGTTTCGCCAGGATCTCTACTACCGCCTGAGCGTGGTCGAACTCACCCTGCCAGCACTGCGCGAACGCGGCGACGACATTCCACTGCTCTCGCAACATCTGCTCCGCAAGCTCGGCCAAAAGATCGGCAAGCCCGCGCTGTCTCTGGCGCACGACACCATCGAGCAGCTACGCCAGTATCCTTGGCCGGGCAACGTCCGCGAACTCGAAAATGTCCTCGAGATGGGGGCCATCATGGCCGAGGGCTCGGTCATCGAGCCCCGGCACATCGCCTACCGGATGCGCAAGCCCGAACCGCAGGCCGAGGCCCCACGCCCCGCAGCCGCCACCTCGCCGCTGCCGGTCGACCTGCGGTCGATGCGCGACATCGAGATAGAGCTGATCCGCAGCGCCATTGAGGAATTCAACGGCAACGTCGACCTGGTCGGCCGCAAGCTGGGCCTGTCGCGCGCGACCGTCTATCGCCGCATGCAGCAATACGGCATCGTCAAGCAGGTCGTGGTGGCGAATACCGGCCGGGATGCGAGCACTTCCTCCCAGGCGCACCAAGAGATCTTCGCCCGTAAGGCGTGACCGCCGCGCCCGCGGGCGCGGCGGCGGGGCGCTAGGAATGGATCGCCCGACCGTAGGCCGCCAGGGTCGACTCGTGCAGCATCTCTGATAGCGTAGGGTGCGGGAACACGGTGTGCATCAGCTCGGCTTCGGTGGTCTCCAGCGATTTCCCGATCGACAGTCCCTGGATCAGCTCGGTGACTTCCGCGCCGATCATGTGCGCGCCCAGCAGCTCGCCGGTCCGGGCGTCGAACAGGGTCTTGATGAATCCCTCGGGCTCGCCCAGTGCGATCGCCTTGCCGTTCCCCTTGAAGGAAAAGCGTCCGACCTTGACCTCGTGGCCGCATTCCCGGGCGCGCTCCTCGGTCAGGCCGATGCTCGCAATCTGCGGACGGCTGTAGGTGCATCCGGGAATCCGGGTCTTGTCGAGCGGATGGATGCCTTCGACGCCGGCGATGCGCTCGACGCAAAGCATGCCTTCGTGGCTCGCCTTGTGGGCCAGCCAGGGCGCCCCCGCGACGTCGCCGATGGCGTAGACGCTGGGTTCGCCGGTCCGGCACCAGGCGTCGGTCACGATGTGGGTGTTCTCGACTCGCACGCCGGTGCCTTCCAGTCCCAGGTCCTCCACGTTGCCGACGATGCCGACGGCGGCGATGACGCGCTCGGCGCGTATCTCGGTCCTGGCGCCCTGGGTGTCGATGACGGCGGTCACCCCGTCGGCCTCCTTGCGCAGCGAGGCCACAATCGCGGACGTCAGCAGCTTCATCCCCTGCCGCTCGAAAGCCTGGCGAGCGAATGTAGACACATCGGCGTCCTCGACCGGCAGGATCCGATCGCGGGCTTCCACCACGGTCACCTCGGCCCCGAGAGAGCGGTAAAAGCTCGCGAACTCGATGCCGATCGCCCCCGAGCCCACGACCAGCAGGGACTTCGGCATGCGGTCCGGTGTCATCGCCTCGCGGTAGCTCCACACCAGCCGGCCGTCGGGTTCGACGGGAGCCACGGCGCGCGCGCGGGCACCGGTAGCCAGGATGATATGGGAGGCATGCAGCTCGGACACGCCGTCCTTTTGCTGGAGCCGGATCGTGTTCGGGCCCGCCAGGCGGCCCGAGCCCTTGAACACGGCGACCTTGTTTTTCTTCAGCAGGTGGCGGACGCCGGCATTGAGCTGGGCCGCGACTTGCCGGGAACGGCCGACGATCTTGGCCAGGTCGAAGGAGGCGCCCTGGACCTGGAGGCCGAACTCGCCGGCACGCCGGATGTGCTCGTAGATCTCCGCCGAGCGCAGCAGCGCCTTGGTGGGGATGCAGCCCCAGTTCAGGCAGATGCCGCCCAGGTGCTCGCGTTCGACCAGGGCGGTGCACAGGCCCAGTTGCGCGGCGCGGATCGCCGCCACGTAGCCGCCAGGTCCGCCGCCGATCACCACGACGTCGAATATTTGCTGACTCATCGATGCCTCCTAGACCAGCAGCCCGAGCGGCGATTCGAGCAGGGCCTTGAAGGCGCCCAGGAATTCCGCGCCCACGGCGCCATCCACGGCGCGATGGTCGACCGACAGGGTGCAGCTCATCACCGTTGCCGGAATGATCGCGCCCCCCTCGACCACCGGGCGTTTCTCGGCCGCACCCACGGCCAGGATGCAGGCCTGGGGCGGATTGATGATCGCCGCGAAATCGCGGATGCCGTACATGCCGAGGTTCGAGATCGTGAACCCTCCGCCCTGGTATTCGTCGGGGGTCAGCTTGCTCTGGCGGGCGCGTTCCGCGAGCGCCTTCATTTCGAAGGAAATGGCGCCCACGCTCTTGGTGTCGGCCTGGCGGATCACCGGCGTGATGAGCCCGCCGGGCGTCGCCACCGCCACCGAAACGTCGACGTCGCGATAGCGGCGGAGCCCCTCGTCGCTCCATGAGGCATTGGCGGCGGGGACGCACTTCATCGCAGCCGCCACAGCCTTGATGATGAAGTCATTGACCGAGAGCTTGACGTCCGGCAGCGAGCCGTTGAGCTGTTGGCGCAGTGCCAGCAAGGCATCCAGGCGGCAATCGATGCTCAGGTAGAAGTGAGGCACCTGCTGCTTCGATTCGCTCAGGCGCTGCGCGATCACGCGCCGCATCGACGAATGCGGGACCAGTTCGTAGCCGGGGGTTGCGGACAGAGGCGTTCCGGCTCGCGCGGCGGTAGGCTGCGGCGTGGCGAATTGCGATGCGGCGGACTGCGGCGCGTCCGCCGGGGCGGCGGCCGTTGCCGGGACAGCGGCCGGATGGCCGGCGGACTGCCGGGCGCCCATGGCCGCCTCGATGTCGCACTTCACGATTCGGCCTTGCGGGCCCGAGCCCCGGATCGTGGCGAGATCGATGCCGTGCAATTGCGCGAGCCGGCGCGCGAGCGGGCTGGCAAAGATGCGGGTGTCGCCGCCGGCCTGTTCCATGCGTGCGGCCGCGGGCGGGACGCCGCTCGGGGCGAGGATCGTGGGCGTACCGGCAATGACAGCTGTGGCCATGCCTGCAGCGGCGCCGGCCGGTACGGCCTCCAGGGTCTCGCCGGGCGCGAGCAGGGCGCCCATGGGGGCCCCGACCTTGATGGTGTCCCCGTCCGCCACGAAAGTCTTGAGGATGCCGCCGGCCTCCGCCTCCAGCTCGAGGACGGCCTTGTCCGTTTCAACTTCGGCGAGGATCTCGCCCTTTGCGATGGTCTCGCCGTCCTGCTTGAGCCATCGCATCAGTACGCCCTCCGTCATCGACGCGGACGCGGACGGCATGATGATTTCTGTTGCCACGATTCCTCCTGGCCGTTATTCGGTAATCGGATTGCCCGCCGGCGGCGCCGCAGACACGGGCTGGCCCTGGTCGGCCATCATCCGGGCAAAGCCGGCAGCGATTTCCTCTGCGCCGACGAGCGCCGCGCGCTCGAGCACTTTCGAGACCGAGGGCGAGGACTCTCCACCGTGGATGCGCCGCACCGGCTGGTCGAGGAGGTCGAAGAATCGCCGCTGGATCTCGTCGGTCAGAATCGCGCCGTAGGACACCGTGAGCGGCCCTTGCTCGAGCATGACCACATTGTTGGTCTTGCGGATGCTCTCGCCGATGGTGGCCCAGTCGATGCCGGCCCGGTCGAGCGAGCGCAGGTCGATGATCTCGGCGTCGAGCCCCATCTCGTCGGCCACCTTGAGCGCCAGCGGCGTCATCGCCAGATAGGTGAGAACGGTGAATGCCTTGCCGGTGCGCACTACCTTGGCCTTGCCAAGCTCGATGCAGTAGTCGAAATCCTCGAGCGGGCCGAGGCCGGTGGTGTTGTAGAGGTCGGTATGCTCGATGACCAGGACGGGGTCCTCGCACTTGAGGGCGCTGTTCATCAAGCCGACGTAATCGAAGGGCGTGCTGGGTGCGACGATGCGCCAGCCGGGCCACATCACGTACATGCCGGCGGGATCCATCGAGTGCTGCGAGCCGTAGCCGGTGCCCATGGCGCACTTGGAGCGCAGCACCAGCGGCATCGGCGACTCGCCACCGAACATGTGGCGCGCCTTGCCGATCTGGTTGAACAACTGGTCAGCGGCCACCAGGGCGAAATCGGCATACATCAGTTCCACGACGGGGCGGTATTCGCCGTCCAGGGCGACACCGCCCGCCAGTCCGACGAAGCCCTGCTCCGCGATGGGCGTCGGAACGATGCGGTCTGGAAAGCGCTCGGCCAGGCCGCGTGTGGCGCCGTTCGTACCGCCCTTGAGCCTATGAATGTCCTCACCCAGGCAGAACACGCGCTCGTCCGTTTCCATCCGGCGTCCCATGACCTTGGCCACCGCGTCCATGAACTTCACGTCGCCGGTCGGGCCGGAGGCGGTTTCCAGCTCCTCGAACCGGGCGTCCCGAAACTCGGACAGGTCGCCGCGCAGCCCCTGGTCGCGGAATTCGGGTTTGGGCCACAGCTCGGGCCGGATGCGGCGTCCAGGGCCTTCGCCTTCCACGAGGCGGGCGACGATGTCCTGCATGGCTTCTTCGCAGTGTCGGCGGATGGCCTGGTGCTCGTCGTCGTTCAGCCACTTGAGGCGTTTCATTTCTCGCGCCGTGCGCTCCAGCGGGTCGCGGGCGATCCAGGCGGATTCCTCATCCTTCTTGCGATAGCCAAAGGCGCTGCCCGGTATCGATCCGCCATGGTGAAAGTAGCGGTACACCACGGCCTCGATGAGGGCCGGCCCCCTGCCCGCGCGCATGTGCGCGATCGCCTGTTCCGAGGCCAGCCGCACCGCCACCGGGTCCATGCCATCGACGCGCCAGGCCGGGATGGCGTAGGCGCCTCCCCGAGACGACAGGCGGGTTTCCCGGGTTTCCTCCGCCAGGGTGGTGGAGACCGCGTAGCCATTGTTCTCAACAAAAAAACAGATGGGCAGGTCCCACAGTGCGGCGAGATTCATGGACTCGGGCACGGCGCCGATGTTCATCCCGCCATCGCCGAAGAACGTGAAAGTGACTTCGCCCCGATTGCGCCGCTTTTGCGCCCAGGCCAGGCCGTTGGCGATAGGAACGCCGCCTCCGACGATGGCGTTTGTGCCCATGGCGCCCGCCTCCCCCCAGCGGAGATGCATCGAGCCCCCGCGGCCTTTGCAGAAGCCGTCGGACAGGCCGAGGATCTCGGCCAATGTGCGATAGAGGAAAGTGCGGACCTCCTCCGGCAGAGGGGTGGTCCGCGGGTCGTGGGTGGGCACGTCGACGTACCGCATGCCCTTGACCAGGAACTGATGGTGCCCGCGGTGCGAACCGGTGATCTTGTCATCGGATCCCAGCAGCATGACCGATCCCACGGCGCCGCCTTCCTGGCCGATGCTGGAGTGTGCCGGGCCGTGGACCAGCCCAAGCTTTTCCAAGCCCAGCACGGTTTCTTCGAAAGTGCGGACGATGTGCTGGAAATACAGCATGCGCAGCAGTTCGTCCTTGCCAAGCTTTTGCCAGTCCCGCGGGGTCGAGACAAGCTCCTGCCACGGTTGTGCGTAATCCAGATTGATGATCCTTGCCATCCTCGTACCTCGAGTCGTGTTCGGTCATGGGGTAAACCGTGCGCGGGATCGCCATGGGTCCACTGCCGCAACGGGCCGATAATTATGGACAAGCAAGATGTATGCCATCTTGGGCAGCTGATATAACCATTTGAAAAGAATCAGTATCCAGGAATCTCATTCCACGGCGGAAATCCGTTATTGAAACGTTCATCTCAAATTGAATTGACTATCTCAGTCAAAAGCAAGAACGTCGATCCGAAGTTCTATCGGCATTTTTTATGGAACGGATTTTCAGTGGGCACGGATGAGACCGCCCCCTCGCACGTAGCGCTTTGAGATGTTAATCGCAACTTGCGACTGGAATGTCACCGTAGATACATCGTCGCCGCTCACTAATCACAGAATATATATTTATAAATCAACCACTTAAGAAAATTAAAACAAGTTGGCATGAGAATTGCTTGAAGAGGATCGTGAACAAATGCCCGAAGTGCGTTGAGATGCGAACTTGGGGCAGGTTCCGGAATCGACCGATGGCGGCCGATCAGCGGGCCGGATAACGAGATGAAGACAAAAGGAGAACACAGAGAATGAAGCGCGCACTCCTGAAAACCATTCTGTTCGGGATCACGCATGTACTTCGACGTACAGCGAGGAAATATCCCGCATTCGCCGCAGAGATGAAGCAACACAATTGCATCGTACAAATAAAGCTGAAGGACGAAAGCATCGGGCGCCATTACCTGCTGAAAAACGGGACGGTCAAATCAAAGGCCGGCATACATCCGAAACCAGACGTCACGCTGATCTTCAAGGACCTGTCGACGGCCCTGGAATTTCTGAAGCCCAACCCCGACATGGGCGAGGTCGTCCACGCCGCCAAGAATTTCCGAGTCATGGTCGTCGGCCGGGACGACTTGTGCGTGTGGTACATGCAGCTCATGAATCGCATCCTGACGGAAGGCCTCGAGTTCGGGACCAAGATGCCCGACGGCACGGTGCGATACACGACGAACACCAACGGCGGGCCGCTGTTCGTCTACGTCAAGGACGGGCGCATCATCCGCAACACGCCGATCGACCTGGACAAAAATGACGCCGCATCCTGGTCCGTCCATGCGCGCGGCCGGACGTTCACCCCGCGCAGGAAGACGACGGCCAGCCCGCACGCGATGGGCGTCAAGTCGATGGTCTATTCGGAAAAGAGAATCCTCCATCCGATGAAGCGCGTGGATTTCGATCCCAATGGCGAGCGCAATCCGCAGAACCGGGGCATATCCGGATACGAGAGAATCAGTTGGGACGAGGCGCTCGACATCGTGGCCAACGAAATCAAGCGCATGAAGAAAGAGCACGGCCCCGGCGCGATCGCCGTGCCCCACCCCTCCCACCACCAGTGGGGCAATATCGGATACTACCTAAGCGCCCTGCAGCGTTTCGGCAACCTGATCGGCGTGACACGCGTGCACCACAACCCGGATAGCTGGGAAGGCTGGTACTGGGGTGCGACCCACCATTTCGGCAACGCCTTGAGACTGGGCGTGCCGAGCTTCTACGGCACGATCGAGGACTGTCTCAAGGAGGCCCAGCAGATCGTCTTCTGGTCGAGCGACCCCGAATCCACCAACGGTCTGTACGCCGGCGGCGAAGGCGCGCAGCGCAGGCTGTGGGCCAAGTCACTGGGCATCGAGTTCGTGCACATCGACCCGCACCTCAACCCCACGGCACAGCTTCTGGGCGGCAAGTGGATCTCCATCCGGCCGGCGACGGACGCCGCCCTGGCGACCGCCATCATGTGGGTCTGGCTGACCGAAGGCCTATACGACAAGGAATACGTGGCCGCGCGCACAACCGGCTTCGAGGAATGGAGCGACTACCTGCTGGGCAAGACGGACGGTGTGGCCAAGACGCCCGCATGGCAAGAGGCCGAGACGGGTGTCCCCGCCCACGTTTGCCGCGCATTGGCAAGATCCTGGGGCACCAAGAAAACCTATCTTTCCGCCGGGGGGCTGGGCGCCGGCTGGGGCGGCGCGGCCCGCAACGCCACCGGGTCCCAGTGGGCCCGCTGCATGATCCTGATGATGGCCATGCAGGGGTGGGGCAAGCCGGGCATCAACTTCGGCTGCCTGCAGTTCGGCGCACCGCTCGACTACGAATTCTATTTCCCGGGATACGCGGAGGGCGGCATATCGGGCGACCTGGTCGGCACCGCCTCGGCCATCAATAATTACGTGCGGATGCCGCACATCATCACCATGAACCCGGTCAAGCAGATGATCCCGCGCCAGCGTCTGCCCGACGCGGTGATCGACGGGAAATCGGTCGGCTACATGTGGGACGGGTCCTCGATGGAGGCGCAGTTCGCGCCCTTCACGTACCCGATGCCGGGATATTCCAAGATCCACATGATCTATCGCTATGGCGGGTCGACCTTCGGCACCATCGCGAATTCCTCGCGCTTCGAGAAATCCTACCGGCATCCTTCGATCGAATGCGTGGTGAACCAGTCCATATGGTTCGAGGGCGATGCGAAATTCGCGGATATCATCCTGCCCGCATGCACCAGCTTCGAGCGTTGGGACATCAGCGAATGGGCAAACTGCGCCGGCTACATTCACCACAACCAGTCGCAGTTGAACCACCGCGTGGTCACGTTCCAGCACAAGTGCATCGAGCCCCTGGGCGAATCGAAATCCGACTATCAGATCTTCCTGGAAATCCTCCATCGCCTCGGGCTGGGCGCCGTGTTCTCCGAGGGGTGCAGCGAGCTGGACTGGTGCAAGCGGATCTTCGATTCCACCGACCTGCCCGACTACGTCAGCTGGAAGGACTTCGTCAAGAAAGGATATTACGTGCTCCCGTCCGAGCCGGAAAAAACACGCACGGCGGTTTCCATGCGCTGGTTCGCAGAGGATCGCCACAAGGACATCCCCGAACCCCATCCTCTGCCTTCACAGTTCTCGGGCGAATTCGGCAAGGGGCTCGAGACCCAGTCCGGCAAGATAGAGTTCGTCTCCAACTCGCTCAAGCGCGGACAGCCGGACAATCCGGAACGCCCGGCGCTGAACAAATACATTCCGGCCTGGGAAGGCCCGCATGCCAAGGAGCTCTACGAGAAATATCCCTTGCAGATGATCTCCACCCACCCGCGTTATAGCTTCCATACCTATGGCGACGGCAAGGACAGCGTGATCAACGACATCGACGATCACCGCATCTACGTCGACGGCTACTACTACTGGGTGATGAAAGTGAATCCGCGCGACGCGGCCGCCCGGGACATCAAGCACCACCAGCTCATTCGCGTCTTCAATGACCGTGGCTCCGTGATCTTCGTCGCCGACGTGTCGCCGCTGGTCGGTACGGGAATCATGAAGACCTTCGAGTCGAACGCCGACTACGACCCGGTCCCCTCGCATGGCGATGGCGAGATCTCGGACCGCTCGGGCTGCGCCAACGTGCTCACGCCGCCGCGGCCCCAGCAGAAGGGCACGGAGGGCATGGCCGCCAACTCGTGCCTCGTCGAAATGGAGCCCTGGACGCCGCCGTCCGGCCTCAAGGGAAATGTGCAGATCAAGGGCGTTCCGCCTTCCAACGAGCGTCCCGCGAAGACCTCGAAGACAGCCTCCGCCGTGACGGCGTGAGCCGGCCTCGAATGACGATCACATAACTGGAAAATGGATTCTGGCATGAAAAAGTGGAACCTGATTATCGACGTGGCCCGGTGCGAGAACTGCAACAACTGCATGCTGGCGACGCGCGACGAATATGTCGGCAACGACTTCCCGGGCTATTCCGCGCCCCAGCCCGTGCATGGCCACAACTGGATCAAGATCCATCGCAAGGTCCGCGGGCAGGACGGCATGGTCGATGCCGCCTACCGTCCGACCATGTGCAACCATTGCGACAACGCGCCGTGCATCAAGGCCGCGGGCGACGGCTCGGTGTACAAGCGCCCCGACGGCATCGTCATCATCGATCCGCAAAAGGCGCGCGGCCGCAAGGACATCGTCAGTAGCTGCCCCTACAACGCCATCTTCTGGAACGAGGAATTACAGTTGCCGCAAACCTGGACCTTCGACGCCCACCTCCTGGACCAGGGCTGGAACCAGCCCCGCTGCCAGCAATCCTGTCCCACGGGCGTCTACTGGGCGGTGAAGGTCGCGGACGAGGAAATGGAGGAGCTGGTCAAGAAGCACAAGCTCGAGGTCCTGCGCCCCGAGCTCAATACCAAACCGCGTGTCTACTACAAGAATCTCTATCGATTCGCCAAGTGCTTTATCGGCGGCAGCGTGGTGGCCGAGATCAACGGCGTGGTCGATTGCGTCCCCGGCGTACGCGTGACCCTGAAGCACAAAGGCAAGGAGGTCGCGTCGTCGCAGTCGGACACCTTCGGCGATTTCAAGTTCGACGGGCTCGATCCCAACAGCGGGGAATACGAGGTTGAGGTCATGGACGCGCGGCAAGGCGCGGCAAGGCAAACCGTGACCCTGACCGAGGAAAGCCTCTACCTGGGAACGATCAGGCTGTAGCGGCTGCCCACTCGTTTTCCCATTCCGCTCGTGGCGGATTTCCACATCGCTCCGGACTCGTATCCGGAGCGATGGGAGTCCCTTATTGACTCAAGGAACCCACCCATCATGACGAACGACATCGTCCCCCCTTCCATACGGAGCCACCAGGCGACGGCCAGCGACGTCGGCGCGGCCACGACAAAACCCCCGGGGCTTCCGGGGCTGGCCGGCACGGATCACGTCGGCTTCACGGTTCCCGATCTGGACGAGGCCGTCCGGTTCTTCGTCGACGTCATCGGCTGCGAGGCTTTCTACGAACTCGGGCCGTTTCAATCCAATGGCGACTGGATGGAGCGCCATCTCAACGTCCATCCACAGGCGGTCATGCGCCGCCTGCGTTTCCTGCGCTGTGCCAATGGGTCCAATTTCGAGATCTTCGAGTACGAGGCCCCCGGCCAGCGCCGCGCGCAGCCGAAAAACAGCGACGTCGGCGGCCATCACCTTGGCTTCTATGTAGAGGACATGGACGCGGCGGTCGCCTATCTCAAGTGCAAAGGAGTGCGTGTGCTGGGCGAGCCGACCGTGCGCATGGTCGGACCCAGCGCCGGACAGACCTGGGTCTATTTCCTGGCCCCCTGGGGCATGCAGTTGGAGCTGGTCAGTTATCCCGATGGCAAGGGATATGAGCGGGAGACCGACCGGCGATTGTGGCACCCGGCCCATCCCGAGAGGTGATCACACCGACCGGCCGGGAGTTTTCTTCATTCGACATCAAACGTAAACAAGGAGGAGTACCCATGAACATAAAAAAACTGACCCTGACATTGATGGTGGCCGCTGGGCTTTGCGGCGTGGCGCAGGCCAAGGAAGGTGGCGACCAGTACCCCAATGGCGCCGAGAACTGGATGGCCGGCGCGCTGCCGCCGCCGGGCGATTATTTCCTCAACTACGCCGGCTTCTATACCGGCAAGCTGCGCGACGGCAGCGGCGACAAAGTCTCCGACGCCAAGGTCGACGCCTGGTTCGATGCGCTGCGCTGGGTGCACGTGACCCCCTACCAGTTCCTGGGCGGTAGCTGGACCTGGCACATCATCGCGCCGATCGTGCACCAGAAGATCGAAATGGGCGGCGGCTCCGATACCGAGACAGGCCTGGGCGACATCACGTTCAGCCCCTTCGTGCTGGGCTGGCACAGCGGCGACTGGCACTGGGTGACGGCGCTGGATATCTATGCGCCGACGGGCACCTACCATTCGGGCGAGGCGAGGCGCAGCATCGGCGCCAACTACTGGAGCTTCGAGCCGGTCTTCGCGGCGACGTACCGCAATGAGCAGGGCTGGGAGGCCTCGGCCAAGCTCATGTACAACTTCAAGACCACCAACAAGGACTTCCGGCCCGATCCGACCCTGCCCAAGATGGATTACCGTTCGGGCGACGAATTCCACATGGACTTCCTGGTGGGCAAGCATTTCGGGCCGTGGAGCGTGGGGGTCTCAGGCTACTACTTGCAGCAGACCACCAACGATGAACTCGACGGCGAGACGATCAGCTCGACCATGGGACCGTGGTCAGACGGGCGCAAGGGCCGGGTGCTGGCCTTTGGGCCGAGTGTGAACTACTCCACCAAGTCGGGCACGCAATTCGTTGCGCAATGGCAGCACGAGACCATGGTCAAGAACCGCTTCGGCGGCGACAAGTTCTGGCTCAAGCTGATCCTGCCGCTCTGACATCCGACCATCAGAATAATCCTTCAAGGAGACGACATGAATCCTCGCACGAATGAGGCGGTGGGGGCCTTTTCCACTTCCCGCCGCAGCACGCTCAAGAAACTCGGGGGCCTGGGCGCCGCCGCCATGCTGCCCTTTCCCGCCGCGCATGCCGCGAGCAGCCTGAAGATCGGCTTTGTCAGTCCCCAGACCGGCCCGCTGGCCGTCTTTGCCGAACCCGACGCCTTCATCCTGCAGCAGGTCCGCAAGGTCCTGGAGGGCGGCGTGACGCTGGCCGGGCGCAAGTACCCGGTCGAAGTCATCTACAAGGACACGCAGTCGAGCTCGAACCGGGCAGCGGACGTTACGGCCGAGCTCATTCTCAAGGACGAGGTGGACATCGTCGTCGCGGCCAGCACACCGGCCACCACCAATCCGGTGGCCGACCAGTGCGAGCTCAACGGCGTACCCTGCATCACCAACGGCACCCCGTGGCAGCCGTATTTCTTCGGGCGCGGCGGCAAGCCGGACAAAGGCTTCGAATGGACTTGGCATTACTTCTGGGGCCTCGAAGATGTCATCGGGATGTATACCCACCTGTGGGAACAGCTCCCCACGAACAAGGTCCTCGGCGCACTGTGGCCCAATGATTCCGACGGCAACGCTTGGGGAGACCCCAAGATGGGCTTTCCGCCCGTGCTCGCCCAGAAAGGCTACACATTGGTCGATCCGGGCCGCTACCAGACGCCTTCGGACAATTTCTCGTCCTACATCGCGGCTTTCAAGGAAAAAGGCGTCGGCATCGTTACTGGCGTGGTGCCGCCCCCGGATTTTGCCAATTTCTGGGCCCAGGCCATCCGGCAAGACTTGCGTCCCACCATCGTCACGGTCGCCAAGGCGTGCCAGCACAATGGCACGGTCAAGTCCTACGGGAGGCGTGCCGCCGGCCTCTCGCTGGAACTCTGGTGGTCACCCTCCTTCCCCTTCACGTCCAGCCTGACGGGCCAGTCGGCGGCCGAGCTCGCCCAGGCTTTCACCACATTTTCCGGCGTGCCCTGGAACATGCCCCTGGGATTGAATCACTCGCTGTTCGAGCTCGCCGTCGACGCATTCAAGCGCGCTGCGGACCGCAGTCCGGCCGCCATCCGGGACGCCGTCCGCAGCACGCACTTGAACACCGTCGCGGGTCCCATCGACTTTTCGTCGGGGCCGGTGCCGAATATCTGCAAGACCGTACTGGCCGGGGGCCAGTGGAAGTGGCGCAACAAGGCCCTCGAGCTGCTGCTCGTCGACAACAGCCACGCCCAGGGCGTCGCGCTGCAAGATCAATTCGAACCGATCCAATACACATGAAGCCTTTGATCGAGGTATTGGGAATCGCCAAGTCGTTTGGCAGCCTGCGGGTCCTCGAGGATCTCTCCTTCTCGCTGTCCGAGGGGGAGGTCCTTGGGGTGATCGGGCCGAATGGGGCAGGAAAGACCACCCTATTCAACCTGATCGCCGGGGACCTGCAACCCGACTGCGGTCAGGTGGTGTTCGATGGTCAGGACGTCACCCGGCAGCCGTCGGCGCGGCGCTGCCGCCTGGGGATAGGCCGCACCTACCAGATTCCCCATCCCTTTTCGGGTATGACGGTCTACGAGAACGTCCTGGTGGGCGCGAGCTTCGGGACGGGCCGCAGCGAACGCGAGGCGCAGGGGCACGCCCGGCAGGCGCTGGTGGTCACCGGGTTGCTCGGCAAGGCAAACCGGATCTCGGGCAGCCTGCCGCTGCTCGACCGCAAGCGGCTCGAGCTCGCGCGGGCCCTGGCGACCGAGCCCCGGGTGCTGCTACTCGATGAGATCGCAGGTGGCCTCAGCGATCCCGAAGTGGCGGAGCTCATCCAGACCATCCGCGAGATCAGGAATCGGGGGGTGTCCATGGTCTGGATCGAGCATATTGTCCATGCCCTGATGGCGGTGGCCGACCAATTGCTGGTCCTCGATGCCGGGACGGTCCTCACGCAGGGGGTACCCGAACTGATCATGCAGGATGCCAAGGTCCGGGAAATCTACATGGGGATCGCACTGGAATGAATCTTCTCGAAACAAAACGGCTCGCTGCCTTCTACGGCGACTTCCAGGCACTCTACGGCATGGATGTCCGCCTGGACAAGGGCGAAACCCTGGCGGTCATCGGCGCTAACGGCGCCGGAAAGACAACCCTGCTCCGAACACTGTGCGGCATGATCCCGGCGCAGGAGGCCCAGCAGGTGTATTTCCAGGGCAAGCCGGTCGGACGTCTGCCGACGCATGAGCTGACCGCCATGGGCATCGCCATGATCCCGGAGGGCCGCAAGCTCTTTCCCAGTCTGAACGTGGAGGAAAACCTGCTCATGGGAGCCTACGTCCGCCGGCCGGGCCCCTGGACTCTTGAGGCGGTCTACCGGATGTTTCCGGTGCTCGAGACCTTCCGTGCCCGGCCCGCGACGCTGCTGTCCGGGGGACAGCAACAGATGGTGGCCATCGGACGCGCGCTGATGTCCAACCCCGCCGTCCTCTTATGCGACGAAATCTCGTTGGGCCTCGCCCCTGTGATCGTCAAGGAAGTCTACAAGGCCATCCCCACCATACGGGACCAGGGGGTCTCCCTGATCCTGGTCGAGCAGGACATACACCAGGCGCTTGCGGTGTCGAATCGCATGATCTGCCTGTGCGAAGGCAGGATCGTGCTGGAGGGGCCGGCAGACGCCTACACCCAGGACCAGATCGCCAACGCGTACTTCGGAGTGAAGAAACCATGATGCATTGGATCAACATCGTCGTCCAGGGGGGGCTGATCGGGGGGCTCTACGCCTTGATGGCGATCGGCCTGTCCCTGTCTTTCGGCATCATGCGCCTGGTCAACATCGCCCACGGCGACCTGACGGTCATGTCGGCCTTCATCGCCCTGGCGATCGCCGCCTGGCTGGGCGCAGGCAGCCTCCTCATCTTGCCGCTGGCGATCGTGGCGATGGCGCTGCTGGGGTATGCATTGCAGCGCGTGCTGCTGAATCGCGTCCTGGGCACCGACCTCCTGCCGCCGTTGCTGGTCACTTTCGGCCTGTCGATCATCATCCAGAACGGGCTGCTGGAGATCTTTTCCGCCGACACCCGGATACTGCCCTCGGGCTCTCTGGTGACCGACAGCATATCGCTCGCGGGCGGCCTGCGGATCGGGGTCCTGCCCTTGCTGACCTTTGTCGTGGCGCTGGGCGTGTTCGCCCTGCTACAGGCCCTGTTCTCATGGACGCGCCTCGGGCGGACTTTCCGCGCGGCCGCCGACGATCCCCAGACGGTCAAGCTGATGGGGGTGGACAACCGGCACGTCTACGCCCTGGCCATGGGCCTGGCCATGGCCGTGACGGCCATCGGGGGCTACTTTTTCGTCCTGAGCACCACGGTGGGGCCCGCGGAAGGCGGTGCTAGGCTGATCTACGCCTTCGAGGCGGTCATCATCGGCGGCCTCGGCTCGCTGTGGGGCACGCTGATCGGCGCCATGGTCCTCGGCATCGCCCAATCGCTCGCGCTGCAGATCAATCCGGGCTGGGGGATCCTGGGAGGGCACCTGGCCTTCCTGCTGATTCTGATGTTCAGGCCCCAAGGCCTGTTCCCCGTGGCCAAGCATCATTGAGGGTATGTCATGACGGATTCGACCATTCGAGAATTCAAGGCCGCAAAAGTGGCGTACGCGGCATTCCTGGCGCTGCTCGCATTGGGGGTCGTGCTGCTGTTCCTGGGCCCCTGGTGGATCAGCCGGGCCGGGCTCAGGCTGTGCAGCGAGTTCTTCTACATGCTCGCGCTCGCCCAGATGTGGAACCTCATGGCGGGCTATGGTGGGCTCTTGTCCATCGGGCAACAGGCGTTCATCGGACTGGGCGGCTATTGCCTGGTGTATTTCGGCCTCGACCTGGGCATGAACCCGTTCCTGACCATCCCCCTGTCCGGCCTGCTGTGCGGCATCGCCGCCCTGCCGATCGGCGTGCTGATGTTCCGCCTCCAGGGCGCTTACTTTGCGGTCGGCACTTGGGTGGTCGCGGAGGTCTGCCGCCTGGTGCTGGCCAACGTCAGTACTTTCGGCGGCGGATCCGGCATCTCGGTCACCGCCGCCTTGCAGGGCATTCCGCCATGGCTGCGGGAGGCGCTGACGCTCTGGTCATCGCTGGTGCTGGGCATCGGCATGATGTTGTTCGTCTATGCCCTCCTGCGGTCCCGGTACGGACTGGCGCTGACCGCCGTCCGCGACAGTGCCCGCGCGGCGGGCAGCCTCGGAGTGTCGGTGCGCAAGGTGCAGTGGTTCGTCTATATCGTCTGCGCCGTCTGCTGCGGCATGGCCGGCGCGCTGATATTCATCACGAAGCTGCGCGTCACGCCTGATGCCGCATTTTCAATCGACTGGATGGTCGCCATGATTTTCATCGTCGTGATCGGCGGCATCGGTACCATCGAGGGCCCCCTGATCGGGACTCTGCTTTATTTCGTCCTGCGGGAGCAGCTCAGCGAATACGGCAGCATCTACCTGATCTGCGTCGGCGCCCTGACGGTCGCCGTGATGCTGTGGAGCCCCAAGGGCCTCTGGGGGAAATTGAACGAGCGCTATGGATTATGGCTGTTTCCGGTCAGGCGGTTTCTCAAGCATTGACCATCCGATATCGGCCGCCCGTTACGGCGCAGTTAGACATCGGTTTTCGAATCGACGCAGGGAGGCACGTACTTCGAAATCGGCAAGGACATCAGGGTCTATGACGCGAACGAGAAGCCGGTCGCAATAAACATGGGCTGGGCCCAGCCCGCAATACCGTCCCCTCCGGATCCGAGGCGGGAAACGCCGGATGCCTTATTGCTCGAGCCAGCGCTCGAGCGGCGGGGCGAGCTCTGAAAATGGCCGGTAGCCTACCGTCAGCGCAGCGAGGCCATTTTCATCCTCGACCAGGACCGTCGGAAAGCTGTTGACACCGATGAGCCGGCGCATGGTCACAACTGCCCTGCAGGCCTTTTCGGTGTCGTAGATCCAGCCGGTCTCGTCGAGGATGGCGAGATCGAAAGGCTGGTCGGTCCGCTCGCCGATCTCTTGCCAGTGCCTGCGCAGGAAGTTTCGATAATGATCGTCGACAACGTGGGTGCCGGCCGGGCGCAAGCCGCCCATTACGAGGATTATGTCGGTGCGATCGCCGTATCGAGCCCTCAATTCCTGGATCGAGTTCGTGAAGCCGTAGCACCACGAGCACATGGGGTCGCCGAAATAAATAATTATTTTTGGTGCCATGTAATTGATTTGCGATAAGAATCAACCAGATTTTCGGTGAGATTACGTTAATCAAGGCCACTGACCGGCGCGACGCAACACCGCTGCCATCGGCATGAATCCCATTATGAGTGCGCCATGCCGTTACCGCCGTTTCTCGTTATCCCATGCACCATAGGACGGCACCCATGATTTTCATCATAGCCGCCAACTGCGGTGCGATCGAAAACAATCTCCATTCGCATAAATAATCCGCTGATTCCATTTCATGATTCATGAATAGCGGGATCTTTGCAATCAGTGGAAAGCTGCCTTTCGCCGGGAAGCCTTATCAAGAAAGAAATGCATGAATAGACTGAACGCACCGTTTGTAGATCGCAAAACGGACATCCCATACTCAAGGAGATCCAATGAAGAAAATAGCGTTAGAGGAAGCGTTTGCCGTTCCGGGAATCGAAAAGATAACGCCCGGCAGCCTGAGCCTCAGGGAATTCACCCAGAAAATGCCGAAGCTGCTCGACCTGGGCAAGGCGCGGCTGCGGGCCATGGACGAGCACGAGGTCGAGATCTCGGTGCTGTCGCCCACGTCGCCTGGCACCCAGGGGATCGCCGATGCAAGCCAGGAGCGGGCCCTCGCCCGGCAATGGAACGACTACCTGGCCGAGACGGTGGGCCGCAACCCTACGCGCTTCCGCGGTTTCGCATCCCTGCCGATGCGCGATCCGCAAGCCGCCGCCGAGGAACTCACGCGCGCCGTCAACGAGCTCGGCATGGTGGGCGCGATGATCAATGGCTACGACAATTCCGGCGACAGCGCGCCGATCTATTTCGACGCCCCCGAATATCTGGATTTCTGGAAGACCATGGCGGCGCTGGATGTGCCCATGTACATCCATCCGCGCCCCGCGCCACCCGAGCGCACGACAACCTATGCGGGCTATCCCGAGCTGCGCGGCGCGGCCTGGGGTTTCCACGTCGAGACCGCCGAGCACGTCCTCAGGCTGATCATGAGCGGCCTGTTCGACAAGATGCCGTCCCTGCGCATCGTCATTGGCCACATGGGCGAGCTACTGCCTTTCTGGGCATGGCGGATCGATCATCGCATCGCCATCGAGGGGTGGGACCGGTGGGCTACCGAGAACGGCCGCGGCAGGCTGCACACGGTCACGGAATACCTGCGGCGCAACATCACGATCACGACCAGCGGCGTCTTTTATACGCCCGCATTGCTCCACGCGATATCCGTCATGGGACACGAGAGGATCCTGTTTTCCGTCGACTATCCCTACGAGGACACCCAGGAGGCGAGCGACTGGATCGAGGGCGCCGATCTTCCCCGAAACGTCAAGGAGGCAATCGCCTACAAGAATGCCCTGACGTTTCTCAAGCTGGGATGAGGCGATTCACCCCCACAGGAGCGAATGCCGGAGGAGACATCATGTTGGAATTAGAACTCAAAAATACGGGCGACCATGAAAAACAGCCACGCGGCCCCTTGGGCGGGCTGCTGCTGGCCGCGAGCGAAGCCTTTGCCATGGCCGGCGGAATCATCGCGATCGCCCTGGTCGTCATGTCCATCGTGTCCATTGTGGGGCGCAAGCTCTTTGCGGTGGTCGTGCCGGGCGACCTCGAGCTCATGCAGATGGGCATGGCGGTGGCGATCGCGGCCTTTCTGCCCTATTGCCAGATGAATGACGGCCACGTGCGCGTCGACCTGTTCACCAACAAGCTTTCTGTCCGCACGCGAGCCCTGCTCGAGAGCTTCGCAGCGTTCCTGCTCGCTTTCAGCGCCGCGCTCATCGCCTGGCGCACCTACGTGGGCGCCGTCAGCTCGTACGAATCAGGGGAAACCTCGCTAATGCTGGGGTGGCCGATCTGGTATTCGGTCGCGGCGATCGTCCCGAGCTTCGTGCTGCTGGTCCTGACCGGCCTGTACGTCGCGGCCCGGAAATTCAGCGTCTTCAAGCCCTGTTGGACACGGCGGGCGGGCACGCCTTCCGCGGCTGGCCGGGCTCGGCATGAGGGGGATCTCGTCGCGCATTCCATGAAAGGAAGCAAATCATGAGCGGAATGGCCATTGGAATGAGCATGTTCGGGATCCTGCTGTTTCTTTTGTCGCTGCGGATCCCCATCGGCATCGTCATGTTCCTCGTCGGCGCGGGCGGGGTGCTGGTGATGACGGGCGGCGAGCCCGTAGTCCTCTTGAGCTCGCTGAAAAACCTGGCGTATGCCCGCCTCTCGAACTACGATTTGGCCGTCATCCCGCTGTTCCTGCTCATGGGGCAGTTCGCCACCCACGGCGGCCTGTCGCGGGCACTGTTTCACTGCGTGGGCTCCTTCGTCGGGCACTGGCGCGGCGGCCTGGCCATGGCGTCGATAGGCGCCAGCGCGGGATTCGGCGCCATCTGCGGGTCCTCGCTCGCGACGGCGGCGACGATGGGGCAGGTCGCGCTGCCCGAGCTGCGGCGCTACAGGTATTCCGGATCGCTCTCGACCGGCGCCCTCGCGGCGGGCGGCACGCTGGGCATCCTCATCCCGCCTTCCGTGCCCCTGATCGTCTACGCCGTCCTGACGCAGGAATCCATCGGCAAACTGTTCGTCGCCGCCGTCATCCCCGGCATCATCGCCGTCATCGGCTACATGATCGTCGTGCGGATCTACGTCGCCCTCGATCCGAATGCCGGCCCCGCGGGCCCGCGGGCATCCTGGGGGGAACGCCTGCGCGCACTGATCCAGGTCACGCCCGTCATCCTGGTCTTTGCCGTAGTCATCATCGGCATCTACGCGGGCTGGGCGAATCCGACGGAGGCCGCATCCATCGGCGCGGGCGCCTGCGGCATCATGGCCTTCTTTTTCGGCATGAGCCTCAAGGACCTCAAGACGAGCATCCTCGGCACCGCCAGTACGACCGCGATGATTTTCCTGGTGCTGCTCGGGGCGGACATGCTCAATACCGGCCTGGCCCTCACCCAGATGCCCGTCCAGTTGGCGAACTCGGTGACGGGCAGCGGCATGCCGCCGGTCCTGGTGATGGCGGCCATCCTGCTGATCTACCTGCTGCTGGGCTGCGTGATGGACGCCATCGCCATGATCCTGCTCACCATTCCGATCTTTTATCCGATCGTGCTGGGGCTGGATTTCTGGGGCATGAGCAACATGGACAAGTCCCTGTGGTTCGGCATCCTGTCCCTGATGGTCGTCGAGATCGGTCTGGTGCACCCGCCGGTGGGCATGAATCTCTACATCATCAACAAGCTGGCCAGGGACGTGCCGCTCAGCCAGACCTTCAAAGGTGTTTTCCCCTTCCTGATGTCGGATCTCGTGAGGATCCTGCTGCTGCTCTTTTTCCCCATATTGTCGCTCTACGCCGTACATGCGTTTGGCGGCTAATCGCCGATCCCGGTCCACGGGTCGCCATATATAACGGAGACACAAAATGAAAACCGCCACTTTGTTGAAATCCCTGCTTGCCGCCCTGGCCTTGATGGTCGCCCACGCCGCCCAGGCCAGCGAGCCCATCGTGCTGCGGGTACACCATTTCCTGCCGCCCGGATCGCTCGCGCAATCCAAGATGATCGAGCCCTGGTGCGCCAAGATCAGCCAGGAGTCCCAGGGCCGCCTGAAATGCCAGATCTATCCCTCGATGCAGCTCGGCGGCACTCCGAACCAGCTCTTTGACCAGGTGAAGGACGGAGTCGCCGACGTCATCTGGACGCTGCCGGGATACCAGCCGGATCGTTTCCCGATGACAGAGGTGTTCGAGCTGCCCTTCATGACGACGAGCGGCGAGAAGGCCAGCCGCGCCTTATGGGAGTTCGTGTCCAAGTACGCACGGAGCGAATACAAGGGCGTCAAGCCGCTGGCCTTCCACATGCATGACGGTGCGCAACTGCACATGGCCAAGAAGCTCATCAAGACGCTGGACGACTTCAAGGGACTCAAGCTGAGGGCGCCCACCCGGCAGTCGGCGAAACTGATCGAGGCGCTGGGCGCGACGGCGGTGCCGCTGCCCATGCCGCAGGTACCCGAGGCCATCGCACGGGGCATCATCGACGGTGCGCCCCTGCCCTGGGAGGTCGTGCCGACACTCAAGATAGAGGAGGTCGCGCGGTTCCACTCCGAAACGCCGATCGGCGTGCCCAGCCTGGCCAACTACGTCTATCTGCTCGCCATGAATCCCGCGAAATACGAAAGCCTCCCCGAGGACCTCAAGAAAGTCATCAATGCCAATAGCGGCGCCGATACGTCGGCATGGGCGGGCAAGGTCTGGGATGATTCGAGAGCGTCCTTCCGGCAAGTGGCCATCGACCAAAAGAACACCTTTTACGAAATCCCCGTGGAAGAGATCCGCAAATGGGAGGCGGCGACATCTTCGGTGAGCGCCGAATGGGTCAAGACCATGAATGCCAAGGGCTATGACGGCAACCGGATCCTCAGCGACGCCAAGCGCCTGCTCGAATAGGCGGACCGGTCCTCGTCCGCTACGCTGCGAGGGCGTGACGGGCGGGGTTTCTCAGGCGGGAGTGTCCACCAGGGATTCGCAGAGGACTTGCGGCGAAGCAACCTGCAAGCCGCCGCAGGGCATGGACAGCGGACTGAATTCCTTGACGATGAAATCCATGAATACCCGGATTCGCAGTGGAAGATATTGGCGATGGACGAAGATGGCGTAGAGCTCGATGATGTCACACCAGTAGTCGCTCAGGCATTCCTTCAGCCTGCCGGCCGCCAGATACTCCTGGATGTCCCACAGGGCCAGCAGGGCGATGCCTTTGCCGGCGATTGCCCACTGGGCGATCACCTCGCTGCTCGTGCTGGTCAGGTTGCCACTCGTCCGCACGCTTTGCGGCCGGCCATTGCAGGAAAATTGCCAGTTGTCCAGCAGCTTGTCCCCCCGGATCAGGCGGATGCAGTTCTGCTGCGCCAGGTCCTCCGGCGCCCGGGGTGTCCCGAACTTCGCCAGGTATTCGGGCGAGGCGCAGACGATCCGGCGCTGGGAAAACAATTTCCGGGCGATGAGGCTGCCGTCTTGCGGCAATCCGACGCGTATGGCGATATCCAGCGAATCGCTGAGCACGTCCCAACCGGCGTCCGACAGCATCAGGTGCACGTTCATGTCGGGATAAGCCTCGATGAAGCGCGCCACCGCGGGCGCGACCATCCTGCGGCCGAAACCCATGGGCGCGCCCACCTTGATGAGCCCGCGCGGAGCTTTCCCGCTGAAGGTGATTACCGCCTCCGTTTCCTCGATCTCTTTGAGAATGCCTATTCCTCGCCGATAGTAAAGGTGCCCCTCCTCGGTCGGCTCGAAATGCCTCGAGGTGCGGGTGATCAGCCGGATGCCCAGCCGCTGTTCCAACGCCGCGAGACGCCGGCTCACGGCCGACGGCGTGGCGTTCAGTAAGCGCGCAGCAGCGGAAATGCTGCCGCTATCAACGATGCTGACGAATAGCTGCAAATCACTGATTTTGGTTAGCATCTCTGGCTCCTCCAGGACTCTGCGGCCCGGTCTGCGGGATCATCCAGCTTGGTTGGCGGCTCGTTCGCGGACGGCGCGCGTCCGCGCTGAAAGCCGTTCGATGTCCTCGATCAAGGTCTCGATTTCCTGGGCGGCCTGGTCCATCGTGATGAAGACGATGCGCGTGCGGCGGTCGGGGCCAGGCCAGCGATCGAGCCAGGAAAGGCTGTGCATCAACTGCTGGGCCCCATGGATCACCGCGGGACGCTCGGGCGAGTCCTGCATGTGGATGAGCCCCTTGACGCGCAGCAGCGCGGGGCCGGCATTGGTCGCCAGCGCCTCGAGCAGCAGTTTCAGCGTCGCTTCGTCCCACGGTTCGTCCCGAACGATGGTAAAGCGCTGGATCCGGGCATTGTGGTCGCGCTCGTGATCATGCGCGCCATGGCCATGGCCGTGATGGGCGTGGCCGCCGTGCCGCGCGCCTCGAGGCGCATCGGAGGTCTGCCAGGCGGCTTCCGGGTACTCGGCGGCGGCCAGGCGCACCAGGGCGCCGGCATCCAACTCGCGGGAGTCCAGCATCTCGCATCCGGGATTGAGCTGCCGCAGGCGATCGTGCAGGGCCTCTGGGTGCGGCTGGAGCTCGGCCTTCGTGACCACGATCCGGTCGGCCAGGGCGACTTGCTTGATGGATTGCTCGTGGGCATCCAGCGTCGCCAGCCCATTGACCGCATCGGCGGTCGTGATGATCCCGGCGAGCCGGTAGCACGACTTGATCCCTTGCGCGGACACGATGACCTCGGACACTGGCGTGGGTTCCGCCAGGCCGGAAGTCTCGATGATGACGTGGCTGAATGCCGGGATCTCGCCCTTCAGGCGCGCCTGGTGCAGGCTCGTCAATGTCTTGACCAGGTCGCCCCGCACGGAGCAGCACAGGCAGCCGTTCTGCAGCAGCACCACCGAATCGGTGCTCGATTCGATGAGCTCGTGATCGAGCCCGATCTCACCGAACTCGTTCACGATGACCACGGCGTTCATGAGTTCCGGATCCCGCAGGGCGCGGTTCAGGAGCGTGGTCTTGCCGCTGCCGAGAAAGCCGGTGAGGATGGTGACGGGTATCTTGGCCATGGCTTTTCCGGTCGCCTCAGGCGCCGATTCCACCCATGCACAGGTATTTGATCTCGAGGTACTCGTCGATGCCGTACTTGGAGCCCTCGCGCCCGAGGCCGGATTGCTTGACCCCGCCGAAGGGCGCGACCTCTGTGGAGATCAGTTCCTCGTTGATGCCGACCATGCCGTATTCGAGGCCCTCGGCGACGCGCCATACGCGGCCGATGTCCCGGGCGTAGAAAATGGCGCGCCGGGTCTCGACCGCGCCCATCCGGGGCGTGGTGCCGAGCACCTCGCCGGTCGAGAGGTTGCGGACCGTCTGTGTCTCTTTATCGTCCGCCTCGTGCCAGGCGCCGTCGATGTAGCCCTGTTGCCTAAAAAGCGCGGTGTCATTCAGATTCGGCATTTTTCAATTCCTTTCCCGATCGGCCGGACGTCCCAGGCCGGAGAGTTCTTCGAGCAAGGTGACGTAGGCGAAGAAATCCAGCTCGCCGCGCCCTGACGCGATCATGGCGCCCAGGAACTGGCGCGATATCGCAACGAGCGGCAGGGGCACGTTGGCGTTGCGACCCGCGTTCAAGGCGAGATCGAAATCCTTGGCCATCTGCACGGCGGTGAACATGGGCGCGAAGTTCCGCGTGGCCAGCAATTCCGCCTTATAGGCGAGCAGCGGCGAGCCGACGACACTGTTGTTGATCACCTCGATCATCTGGGCCCACTCGACCTTGCCGTGCTCGGCCAAGGTCAGCGCCTCGCCCATCATCGCCGCCGTCACGCCCACCATCATGTTGATGGCGATCTTGAGGTATCGGGCCTGTTCGGCCTCGCCGAGGTAGTAGAGTTTCTTGCCCAGCGCCTGCAGCAGGGGCAGGCACTGCTCGTAGGCATCCCGGGGCCCCGAGGCCAGGATGGTGAGCGCGCCGGCGGCGGCCGTTGTCGTGCTGCCGGACACCGGGGCGCGCAGGTAATGGACCCCTTTTTCCCGGGCGGCCGCGGCCACGCGTTCCGACATGGCGGGGGAAATGGTGCTCATGTCTATGAACACCAGCCCGGGCCGAGTGGCCTCGAGCAGCCCTCCCGCATCCAGCGCGATGCCCTGGATCGCATCGTCGTCGCTGACCATGGAAAACACGATGGCGGCTTCGCGCCCCAGGACCTGGACGGAATCCGCCAGCTCGGCCCCTTTGTCCAGCAGGGGCTGGGCCCGTGCCGCCGAGCGGTTGTAGACCGTCAGCGTATGCCCCGCGTCGAGCAGCCTGGCCGCCATCGGGGCACCCATCTTGCCCAGGCCGATCCACCCGATCCGAGCGCTGTTCATTGCATTCATGTCCGGCCCCCGTTCAAGCCTGCCGCCAATAGAGCATGGCTACCACCACGCAGGACAATGCCCAGAATATGGGGAATTCCATGCCGTTGAGGTTCCAGAGCCATTTCATGCATTTGTTGCAGAAACAGACCGCGATGGCGGCAACCATCAGACTGGCCGCCGCGAGCAGCGCGGCCCACGGCGTATAGATGCCGAACAGCAGTCCGGCGGCCGCCACGATCTCGACGACCATCGCGATCCTCATCCAAAAGCCCGCCGGCTTGAATCCCGCGGCCTGGAAGAAACCCAGCGCCGGCGGGGGATTGCCCACGATCTTGAAGTAGATGTGGGGTATGAAGAACAGGCCACAGATGAAGCGCAGCAATACCGCGCCCTGGGTGAAATCGAATGTCGAGAGGGTGTAGGACATGGTTCCCTGCGTATAGAGAGTGCGCCGCACGGGCCTGGGCCCGCCGCGGCGCCATGGACGGTGCGCCCGCGGCGGGCCCTCAGAAAACGTCGCAGCCGGGCAGACCGCAAGAGATGAGGCGGTCCGACGGAAAGTTGGTGATGACCTCGCAGCCGTCCTTGGTCACCACGACCTCCTCCTCGATCCGCGCCGCGCCGGAGCCATCGGCTGCGCCCTTCCAGGTCTCGACCGCGAACACCATGCCTTCCTTGAGCACCGTGTTCTGGCCCTTGAAGCGGCGGCTAATGATCGGGCGCTCCCAGAGGCTCAGACCGATGCCGTGGCCGTATTGCAGCAGGAAGGCCTCGTCCTCGTTGGCGTAGCCGAACTCCTGGGCGGCTGGCCAGACGCTGGCGACCTCCTCGACCGTGGCGCCCGGGCGGATCGCGTCGATCGAGGCGCTGATCCATTTCGACGCGGTCTCGTAGGCCTCGATCTGGTGCTTGTTTGGCTCGCCGCATACGAAGGTGCGGTAGTAGCAGGTCCGGTAGCCGTTGAAGGATTGCATGATGTCCAGATAGACCATGTCGCCCGGCTGGATGATGCGGTCAGAGAATGTGTGTGAGTGCGGGGTGCCGCGCGGGCCGGCTACTGAGTTCACGCACTCGACCCTTTCGGATCCGAGGCGAAAGAGACGGTCGTTGGCAATCGCCACCAGTTCGTTTTCGCGTACGCCAGGGCGGATCGCCTTGCAAATATCGTAGTAGGTAGCGTCCACCATGGATGCGGCAACCTTGAGACACTCAATCTCGTCCCGGGTCTTGACCTCGCGAGCGTCGAGCATCGCCTGCTGACCGTCGACAACCTCAATGCCCTCGTTCTCGAGGGCTCGCAGCATAGGCAGCTCAAGCAGGTCGATGCCCAGCGGCTCTTTCTCGATCCCGTAATGCACGAGCATCTTCTTGATCTGCCGGGCGAAGTCCTGCTGCGCGCCGACCTTAGGCGGCAGCGCGCCCTGCATGTTGCTGATAGGGGCGGCGACGCGGTCGGCGATCCACGGCGAGCTGATGCGCTTTGCGGGCGGGGCCGGATCCCACAGGAAGGCCTCGCCGTCGCGCGGGCACAGGGCATAGCGGTCGAATTTGTCGCGAACCCATTCACCGATGTGCGTCCCGGTGATGTAGCGCACGTTGTCGACGTTGAAGCAAAGCACCGCGCCCAGGCCGGAGGCCTTCACCGAGGCCTGCGCGCGCTCGAAGCGCTCGCGGATCATGCGCGAATAATCGATGCCTTGTTCCCAGTCCTTGGCCATCGTGCCCCAGGCGGCGGTAGCATGCGGTCTGTTGTATTTCATCTTGACTCCTTGGTTTGCTTGTCTTGGATGCCGCGGCCAGGGATCAAGCCGTGACCTCCTGACGATGAGAGAAGAGTTGCGGGCGCAACTTCGGCAGGCAGGGAGTGGAGCGGGCCGGATAGGACGCCTCGGCACCCAGCTCCTCGGCCGCGTGCCAGGGGAAACGGGGATCCCACATCGCGCCGCGGCCCATGCAGATGAAGTCGGCCTGCCCGGACTCGACGATCCTGTTGGCCAGGTCGTGGTCGGCGATCAGTCCCACAACCATGACAGGGATGTCGGCTTCCTTGCGAATGCGCTGGGCGATCTTGGTGTGGTAACCCGGGGCAAGGGGGACCACCTGGGCCGGATGGAGACCGCCGCTCGATACATCGATGTAATCGCAGCCAAGCGCCTTGAGTTCACGTGCCAGTTCGACGCTCTCGTCGACCGTCCAGCCGCCGTCCACCCAGTCGCAGGTGGAGAGGCGGGCGCCCATGGGCTTGTCCTTGGGCCAGGCCGCGCGCATCACCTCGAACAGCTCGAGGGCGAAGCGCATGCGATTGTTGAGGCTGCCACCGTATTCGTCGTCGCGCTGGTTGGACAGGGGCGAGAGGAACTGGTGGGTCAAGTAGCCGTGTCCTGCGTGCATTTCGATCAGGTCATAGCCCACGCGCTCGGCGCGCCGGACCGAGGCGGTGAAATCGTCGTAGAGCGCCTTGATCTCGGGCTTGGTCAGCGCGCGCGGGGTGTGCCAACCCGCGGCATACGGGATCGCCGACGGCGCCACGGTTTCCCAGGCGCCCTCCTCGCTCGACAGGGATTGCCCTCCGAGCGCCGGTGGCTGCGTGGAACCCTTGCGGCCAGCATGCGCCAACTGGAGGCCTTGCGCCGCGACGCCGAATTTCTTGTTGAAGTCGATAACCCGCTTGAGCGCGGCCTCGTTCTCGTCGGTGCAAAGGGTCGCGCATTTATGCGTGATCTTACCGACTGCATTGACATTGGTTGCCTCGGTCATGACCAGACCAAAGCCGCCGATGGAAAAATTCCCCAGGTGATAGAGATGCCAATCGTTGGCCGAGCCGTTTTCCGAGATGTACTGGCACATCGGCGACACCACCAGGCGGTTCTTAAGCGTCAGGCCACGAAGCTCGAAGGGACTGAAAAGCGGACTGTGCATCGTAGATAACTCCTTTTAAGCATTCGGATGCGATCAAGCCCGATCAAGCGCCGGGCTATCTCCACTTCTTTCTAAGCAAGATGCATGCCATCTTCCATGCCGCACCAATCGATTGATTTAAATGATATTTTTCAATTAGCGGCTGAGGGCTGCGATATGGCTGTCTCATTCTTCATACATCCGTGCCAATCTGAGACGGCTCAATCACTGGCAAAATCCCCGCCCTTTCCGGCGGAGTCAGTGGCGAGCGCAGCGCGTAGTGCACGTCGCGCGTGCTGATGCGATCGCGGTACTGATTGAAGATTTCGCCCGCGCGATCGTCCACCCGGACGTGTCGCGGGCATCGCTCACATGGAGATCCCCGCCGAGAGCGCGCGCAACCCCACAGTGGTGGACATCGTTCACCGGAACACTTCGGAACTCCACCAGGAGTTCCTGGATACCACCAAGAACAGGAATCCGTCCACAGGACATCGGCTGGAGATCATCAACATGCTGATCGCGAGCCTGTCCGCCAATGCATTGCGCAATGCGGAACCGAAGGAAGATCTGAATCTCGACATGCTGCACAGCGTCGTGCGGTATGTCCTGACGAAAACGTAGCACCGCGCATCAGCGCAAACGGTGGATGAGCACTCGTATGCGCCTGGCCGTAGGACAAATTGAATGATCACATAACGTAGTCGCCCCTCTCACGCAACGGCAGGGCGACCGATGCACGTCCACCTCTCGGGCGGCCATGCTCGAAGTGCGAAATACCTGGGAGCCAGCCCTTGCAACAGGCGCAAACCCGCTCGTCTCATACTTGGCGGGTAGAGTCAGATCCTTTGTGCATGGGGTTAAATTCGCATAAAACAACAAGGGCCCACAGACCGAAATCTGTGGACCCTTGGCAATGCTGGTCGGGACGGCGGGATTCGAACTCGCGACCCCTTGCACCCCATGCAAGTGCGCTACCAGGCTGCGCTACGCCCCGAAAGAACGAAATTCTAGCATAGAAATTTTCACACCGCTTGCGACGCGGACAGCGGCCTGGGCCGGCGGCGCTCGACGTACAGGCAGGGCCCGGTGCGCTTCTTCGCCTGGGCCTTGGCCTCGCTGGCGGCCTGGGCGATCTGGTGGCGCGACTGGTAGGCGCCGGGCTCGACCGGCACGGCGCCCAGCGACAGCGTCGGCAAGCCGTAGCGCCGGCGCCGGCCCTGGCGGTCGTCGGCCTCGTAGCCGCCGGCCGCCGCCTGCCCCGCCCCGTCCAGCAGGCGGGCCATGCCCTGGGAAAAATCGTCCAGCATGGCCTCGCACCGCGCCTGCCAGTCCGGACTGCGGAACAGCAGGATGAAATCGTCGCCGCCGATATGGCCCAGGAAATCCCGGCCCGCATCGGCATGCGCCGACAGGACCCGCCCCAGCAGCTGGATCACGTCGTCGCCGCAACGGTAGCCGAACACGTCGTTGAAGGGTTTGAAATGGTCCAGGTCGGCATGGCACACCACGAACGGCAGGCCGTCGGCCAGAAGGCGCTGGGTCCGACGGTCGGTGGGCACGTTGCCCGGCAGCTGCGTCAGCGGGTTGGCGTGCTGCGCGGCGCGCAGCTGCAGGCGGTTGAGCGCCTGCAGCAGGTCCTGGCTGGCGCCGATGCCCAGGTATCGTCCCCGCCCCGTGATGATGAAATCGTTGGCCAGGCCATGGCCCTCGGCCTCGGCCAGCCAGCGGCTGAGCGTCATCAGCGGCGTGTGCATGTCGACGATCAGCGGCGCGGCGTCCATGAACAGGCGACAGGGCTTGGGACCGTACAGTTCGCGCTGGAACGGCAGCGAGAAGCGCTCGATCAGGCTGGCCCGGGTCAGCACGCCGACCGGCGCGTCCTCGTCCACCACGGGGATGGTGTGCAGTTCCGGATGCCGCCGGAACAGGTCGAACACCGCCTCGTTGGGCATGGCGGACGACACGCACGGCACGCGGCGCAGCAGTTGCAGCGCCCTGCCCTCCACCCCGTCGTGGGCCGGATCGGATTCCAGGCCGCCGCGCGAGTCGGCGATCCGGCGCTCCGCCAGGCCGGCGGTCAGCTCGGACCAGCGCGTCCGGGCAGGCTCGGCCGCGGGACGCTCGATGTAGTAGCCCTGGGCGCAGGCCACGCCCAGGTCGGCGACGCAGGCCAGTTCGTCCAGCGTCTCGACGCCTTCGGCGACGACGACGGCACCGGCCACGGTGGCGATGTCGCAGACCGAGCGCAGGACCTGCTGGCGCAGCAGATCGTCCTGGATGCCCGCCGTGAAGACCTTGTCGGTCTTGATGAATTCGGGCCGCAGGTCCAGCCAGCGCCCCAGGTTGGAAAATCCCGAGCCCAGGTCGTCGATGGCGAACTGGACGCCCCGGGCGCGCAGCCGGGTGACGGCCGGCGGCAGGTCCGCCCAGAGCTCGCCCTGGTCCTGCTCGGTGATTTCGATCACCAGGCGGGCGGGATCCAGGCCGGACTCGGCCAGCAGCGCGGCCAGGTCCAGCGCGCCGTCGGCGGCGTGCAGCAGGGCGGCCGGACTGATGTTCAGGAACAGGCGACCCGGCAGGTCCAGCGCCGCGAAGCGCCGGACCACCACGCGGCAGGCGCGGTGTTCGACCTGGATGCCCAGGTGGCGGGCGCGGGCCGCTTCGAACAGCCGGTCCGGCGCCCGGAGCGGGCTGCCTTGCGGCCCGCGGATGAGCCCCTCGTATCCCAGCAGTTCGCCTTCCCGTATCCCCAGGATGGGCTGGAAGACGGCGCTCAGGTCCGCCTGGAGCAACAGCGCGGCCACGTCGTCCCGGCCCCCGGGACGGGCCTGATCGAACATCGGCGGGTCACACACCCCCGGATCGGGAAGACAAGACATGAAATGCGCGGCAGGATGAATTGCCGCCTACCTTAAACGAAATTCATGACACGAAAATGAATCCGCCCGCCGCGGCGATGCGAAAGATCAAGAACTCCGTCCGCGCATGGAAGAGACTACAGCAGGCCCAGTTGCAGGCGCGCGGGCTCGCTGATCATCTCGCGGCTCCAGGGGGGATCCCAGACCAGGTCGACGGTGGCCTCGTCCACGCCTTCGATGTTGAGCAGCTTGTTGCGGGCCTCGTCGGCGATCATGGTGCCCATGCCGCAGCCCGCCGCCGTCAGGGTCATCTTGACCTCGATGCGGAAGCGGTCCTGCACGCTGGCGGGCACGACCTTGCATTCGTACACCAGCCCCAGGTTGACGATGTCCACGGGGATTTCCGGGTCGTAGCAGGTGGACAGCATGGCCCAGGCGGCCTCTTCCACGGATTCGGCCGTGGCGGGCCCCTGGTGGACGTGCTTGACTTCCTCGATCGGCTCGAAGCCCAGGGCGTCGCCGTCCTTGCCTTCGATGCGGTAGAGATTGCCCTCGACCATGACGGTGTAGGTGCCGCCCAGCTGCTGCGTGATGACGGCCTCGCAGCCGGCTTCGATGGTGACGGGCGAGCCGTAGGGGACGGTGACCGCCGGGCAGTCCCGGTTGACGATCACTTCCTGACGATTGAAGCTCATGATGTTACCTTTGGTTCATCGCGTTATTCAGTGACGGCCGTGTCGCCCGCCCGGGTAATGGCGTTGTGCAGGGTATGCCAGGCCAGGGTGGCGCACTTCACCCGCGACGGGAATTCGCGCACGCCCGACAGGACTTCGAGCTTGCCCAGGTCGCAGTCCGGGTGGGCCTCGGTCAGCATGGCGTGGATGTCGCGGAACAGCGCCTCGACCCGCTCGACCGGCTGGCCGCGCACGGCCTCGGTCATCAGCGAGGCGGACGCCGTGGAAATGGCGCAGCCGTGGCCGATGAAGCTGACGTCCTGGACGATGCCGTCGCTGACCTTGGCGTAGACCGTCAACTGGTCGCCGCACAGCGGGTTGTGCCCGTCGGCGCGGTGCGACGCGTCGTCCATCGCATGGAAATTGCGCGGCTTGCGGTTGTGATCGAAGATGACTTCCTGGTACAGGTCGCGCAGGCCGTCGTCGTTGCCCCTCATCGGTTCATACCCCAAACAGTTTTTGCGCCTTGCGCACGCCCGCCACCAGGGCGTCGATGTCGCGCCCGTCGTTGTACAGGGCGAAGGACGCGCGCGCCGTGCCGGGGATGCCGAAGCGCGACATCAGGGGCATGGCGCAATGATGGCCGGCGCGGATGGCCACGCCTTCGGTGTCCAGGATCGTGCCCAGATCGTGCGGGTGGATGCCGTCCACCAGGAACGACAGGATGCCGGCCTTGTCCGGGGCCGTGCCGACCAGCCGCACGCCCGGCAGTTCCCGCATGCGCTCGGTGGCCTCGGCCAGCAGCGCGGCCTCGTGCGCGGCGATACGGTCCAGGCCGATGGACTGGACGTAGTCGATGGCGGCGCCCATCACGATCGAGCCGCCGATGTTCGGCGTGCCCGCCTCGAAGCGCTGCGGGCCGGACGCCCAGGTGCTGCCCTCGAAGCTGACCGTGCGGATCATGTCGCCGCCGCCCTGCCAGGGCGGCAGGTCAGCCAGGATCGAGCCGCGGGCATAGAGAGCGCCGATGCCGGTGGGGCCGTAGAGCTTGTGGCCGGAGAAGACGTAGAAATCGCAATCCAGGGCCTGCACGTCCACCGGGGCGTGGGCCACGGCCTGGGCGCCGTCGATCAGCGCCAGGGCGCCGGCCTCGTGCGCCAGGCGCACCAGTTCGGCCGCGGGATTGACCGTGCCCAGGGCGTTGGACACGTGGGCGAAGCCCACCAGGCGCGTGCGCGGATTCAGCTGGGCGCGGAAGTCGTCCAGGTCCAGTTCGCCGGTATCGGTGATGCGCGCGTGGCGCAGCACGGCGCCGGTGCGCGCGCACAGCAGCTGCCAGGGCACGATGTTGGAATGATGCTCCATCCCCGTGACCAGGATCTCGTCGCCGGCGCGCAGGGACTGGCCCCAGGTCTGGGCCACCAGGTTGATGGACGCGGTGGTGCCGCCCGTGAAGACGATGTCCTGGCTGTCCGGCGCGTTCAGCAATACGCGCACCCGGTCCCGCGCCTGCTCGTACAGGTCGGTGGCGTGCTGGGACAGCCAGTGCACGCCGCGGTGGATATTGGCGTTGGACTGTTCGTAGAACGTCTCCATCGCCTGGATGACGGCGCGCGGCTTCTGCGTCGTGGCGCCGTTGTCCAGGTAGGCCAGGCGCCGCTTGCGCACCGGACGCGCCAGGATCGGGAAGTCGGCCGCCCAGGGCGACGCCAGGGGTCCGTCCCCGGCGGGGTCGGCGGCCATCCGGGCGCTCTGTTGCGAGGTCAGCGGGGCGTTCATGCGGCCTCCTCCAGGGCGGCGCCGCCCGGCAGCAGGGCGCGCACGGCGCGCTCCACCCGCCGGCGCAGCGGATCGGATTCGATGCGCGCGACGCTGGCGGCCGCGAAGGCGTAGATCAGGATGTCGCGCGCGTGGGCCTCGTCCAGGCCGCGCGAACGCAGGTAGAACAGGCTGTCCTCGTCGATCTGGCCGACGGTTGCGCCGTGGGCGCATTTCACGTCGTCGGCGTAGATTTCCAGTTCGGGCCGGGCGTCGGACTTGGCCAGGCGCGACAGCAGCAGGCTGTCGTTGCGCTGGATGGCGTCGGTGCCGTCGGCGCCGGGCGCCACCAGGATGCGGCCGCTGAAGACGCCGTGCGCGGCGTCGGCCATGATGCCGCGATAGGATTCGTGGCTGACGCAGCGCGGCTTTTCGTGGCCGATCAGGGTGTGGTGATCGACATGGCGGCGCTGGTCGACGTAGTACAGGCCGTTCAGCAGGGTCTCGCAGCGTTCGTCGGCGAAATGCGTGGCGATGTCGTGGCGCGCCAGCCGCGCGCCCAGGGACACCGAGTGCGAGACGAAGGTCGAGCCGCGTCCCTGGGTGGCGTCGATCTCGCCCAGGTGCCAGGCCTGCTCGGATTCCTGCTGCAGCTTCAGGTGCGTGACGCGCGCGTCCTGGTCCAGCCGCAGGCGCGTGGCCGCGTGGCGGAAATTGGCCGCCCCCGGGGCGCCCACGTAGTGCTCGACCACCGTGGCCTGGGAGCCGGCCTCGGCCTGGACCAGGTGGCGCAGGAAATGGGCCGCGCGCGGCGAGGCCGCCGCGCAGACCAGGTGGATGGGCTGTTCGACCGCGACGCCGCGCCCCAGCCGGATCCAGGCGCCGTCGCTGGCCAGGGCCAGGTTCAGGGCGCTGGTGCTGTGGCCTTCGGCCGCGTCGCCGTAGGCGGCGCGGATGGCCTCGGCGTGATCGGCCCAGGCCCGGGACAGGGGCAGGACCGTGACGCCGGCCGGCAGCGCGCCGACATCGGACAGGGCGCCGTCGAAGGCGCCGTCGACGAACACCAGCCAGTGGCCAGGCGCGTCGGCCTTCAGCGCGACGACCTGCTCGGCGACCGGCTGGACGTCGCCGTCGTCGAAGGCGGCGGCGGCCAGGGGCGCCAGCGAGGTGTGGCGCCAGGCCTCGATGCGGGGGGTGGGCCAGCCTTCGCTCATGAAGCGGTCCAGTGCCCGGCGGCGGACGTCGGCCAGCCAGGGCACTCCGGCGCCGGGCAGGCCCCCGGCGCGCCGGCCGAACGCGTCGGCCCAGGCTTGCAAATCATTGCTCATGCCGCGGCCCCCCGGGCGGCGGGCGCGGCGCCCTCGATCCAGCCGTAGCCCTTTTCCTCCAGTTCCAGGGCCAGCTCGCGGCCGCCCGAACGCACGATCCGGCCCTGGGCCAGCACGTGCACGTAGTCGGGCACGATGTAGTCCAGCAGACGCTGGTAGTGCGTGATGACGATCATGGAGCGTTCGGGCGAGCGCAGGCGGTTGACGCCGTCGGCCACCGTCTTCAGGGCGTCGATGTCCAGGCCCGAGTCGGTCTCGTCCAGGATGGCCAGCTTCGGTTCCAGCAGCGCCATCTGCAGGACTTCGTTGCGCTTTTTCTCGCCGCCGGAAAAGCCCTCGTTGACCGAGCGGTACAGGAATTCGTCGCGCATGCCCACGAGCTTCATCTCGGCCTTGGCTTTCTTGACGAAGTCCATGGCGTCCAGTTCCGGCAGGCCGCGCTCGCGGCGCATGGCGTTGACGGCGGCGCGCATGAAGTAGGCGTTGGAGACGCCCGGAATCTCGATCGGGTACTGGAAGGCCAGGAAGATGCCGGCGCGGGCGCGTTCCTCGACGCTCAGCTCCAGCAGGTCGCGGCCCTCGAACTCGACGGTGCCGGCGGTGACCTTGTAGGCCTCGCGGCCGGTCAGCACCTGGGACAGCGTGCTCTTGCCGGCCCCGTTGGGGCCCATGATGGCGTGGACCTCGCCCGGCTTGATGTCCAGGCTCAGGCCCTTGAGGATTTCCTTGTCCTCGATCGAGGCGTGCAGATTGTCGATTTTCAGCATGAGAGGGCTCCTTAACCTACGCTGCCTTCCAGGCTCACGCCGAGCAGGTTCTGTGCTTCGACGGCGAACTCCATGGGCAATTCCTTGAAGACTTCCTTGCAGAAGCCGTTGACGATCATCGATACCGCGTCCTCGGCCGACAGGCCGCGCTGCATGGCGTAGAACAGCTGGTCCTCGGCGATGCGCGAGGCGGTGGCCTCGTGCTCGACGTTGGCGCTGGGGTGCTGGACTTCCATGGTCGGGAAGGTATGCGCGGCGCACTTGCTGCCGATCAGCAGCGAGTCGCACTGCGTGTAGTTGCGCGCGTTCTCGGCCTTGGGCGTCATGCGCACCAGGCTGCGGAAGGTGTTGCTGCCGTGGCCGGCGGAGATGCCCTTGGAGATGATGGTGCTGCGCGTGTTGCGCCCCATGTGGATCATCTTGGTGCCGGTGTCGGCCTGCTGGCGGTGATTGGACAGCGCCACGGAATAGAATTCGCCGGTGGAGTCGTCGCCGCGCAGGATCACGCTGGGATATTTCCAGGTGATGGCCGAGCCGGTTTCCACCTGGGTCCAGGAAATCCGCGAACGCGGCCCGCGACAGTCCCCGCGCTTGGTGACGAAGTTGTAGATGCCGCCCACGCCGTTCTCGTCGCCGGGATACCAGTTCTGCACCGTGGAATACTTGATCTTGGCGTCGTCCAGCGCGACGAGTTCGACCACGGCGGCGTGCAGCTGGTTCTCGTCGCGCATGGGCGCCGTACAGCCTTCCAGGTAGCTGACGCTGGCGCCTTCGTCGGCGATGATCAGGGTGCGCTCGAACTGGCCGGTGTCGGCGTTGTTGATGCGGAAATAGGTGGACAGCTCCATCGGGCATTTCACGCCCTTGGGGATGTAGACGAAGGAACCGTCGGAGAACACCGCCGAATTCAGCGCCGCGTAGAAGTTGTCGCCGGGCGGCACGACCGTGCCCATGTACTTCTGCACCAGGTCGGGGTGCGAGCGCACGGCCTCGGAGAACGAACAGAAGATGATGCCGACGTCGGCCAGCTGCTTGCGGAAGGTGGTCGCCACGGAGACCGAGTCGAACACCGCGTCCACCGCCACCCCGGCCAGCTTGGCGCGCTCGTGCAGCGGCACGCCCAGCTTTTCATAGGTGCGCAGCAGTTCGGGATCGACCTCGTCCAGGCTCTTGGGGCCGTCCTTTTTCGACTTGGGCGCCGAGTAATAGCTGATGTCCTGGAAGTCGGGGTCCGGATAGTGGACCTTGGCCCATTTGGGCAGGGTCATCTTGAGCCATTCGCGGTAGGCCTTCAGGCGCCATTCGAGCATGAATTCGGGCTCGCGCTTGATGGCGGACAGGCGGCGAATCACATCCTCGTCGAGCCCCTTGGGGAAGGTCTCGGATTCGATCTGCGTGACGAAGCCGGCCTCGTAGTCGCGGTCGAGAAAGGAATCGAGCTTGTCGTTGACGGTACTCATTTGGACAGACTCCAGTTCGTGATGTTCGGGATGGCCCGGCGCGAGCCGGCCTTGGGCGCGGGCGCCAGGACGACGGGCGCGGGCGCGGCCGGCGCGCCGGGGCCCTCGCCATCGAGCATGTCGGCCACGGTGACGGATTCCAGCGTGCGGCGCACGATGCGGTTGATGCGCTGCCAGTGGGAACGGATGTGGCAGGCGCCCTCGACGCTGCAGGCGCCCGGCAGCGCCGTGCATTCGGTCAGGCCGAAGGGCTGTTCTTCGAGCGCGTCGATGATCTCGGCCACGCTGATCCGGTCGGCGTCGCGCCCCAGGCGGTAGCCGCCATGGGCCCCCCGGGTGCTGGCGACCAGGCCGTGCTGGGCGAGCAGTTTCAGGACCTTGCTGACGACGGGCTGGCCCAGGCCCAGGTCGCCCGCCAGTTCGGCCGCGCTGCAGACGTGCGTCGGACGGGAGGCCATGTGCGTGAGCACGAGGATTCCGTAATCGACGATCTTGCTGATCCGCAGCATCGGGGGTTCCAGGGTCGGGCGTTGAAGACCAAATAGTACCTCTTTGGTACGATATAGGTCAAACCCTAGTATCCCGTTCGGGACTGGATTGTTGCAAATGCCACATGCGGGCGTAGCGGCCGTCCAGCGCCAGGAGCGACTCGTGGGTGCCCTGCTCCACCACGCGGCCCGATTCCATCACCAGGATGTGGTCGGCATGGACGATGGTCGACAGGCGGTGCGCGATGATGAGCGTGGTGCGCCCCCGGGCGATGCGTTCCAGCTGCGCCTGGATGGCGCGCTCCGTGCGCGTGTCCAGGGCGCTGGTCGCCTCGTCGAACACCAGGATCGGGGGGGACTTGAGCAGCGCCCGGGCGATCGCGACGCGCTGCTTCTCGCCGCCGGACAATTTTAACCCGCGTTCGCCGACCGGGGTGTCGTAGCCTTGCGGCAGCGACGCGATGAACTCGTGGATGTGGGCGGCCCTGGCCGCCTGCTCGACGTCGTCCTGCGTGGCGTCGGGGCGGCCGTAGGCGATGTTGTAGCCGATGGTGTCGTTGAACAGCACCGTGTCCTGCGGCACGATGCCGATATGGGCGCGCAGGCTGGCCTGGGTGTAGTCGCGGATGTCGCGGCCGTTCACCCGCACGCGGCCCGCCGTGGGATCGTAGAAGCGGAACAGCAGGCGCGACAGGGTCGATTTCCCGGCCCCCGAGGCCCCGACGACGGCCAGCGAGCCGCCCGCCGGCACGCTGAAGCCGACCCCGTGCAGGATCGGGCGATCCGGCTGGTAGGCGAAATCCACGGCCTCGAACGCCAGGCTGGCCCGGTCCGCCCGCAGTTCGACGGCGTCTGGGCGGTCGGCCACTTCCTGGCGGTTGCCCAGCAGGTCGAACATGCGCTCCATATCGGCCAGGGCGTGCTTGATTTCCCGGTAGACGAAGCCCAGGAAATTCAGCGGCGCGTACAGCTGGGTGAGGTAGGCCGACACCAGCACCACGTCGCCCACGGTCATGTGGCCCTGCACCACGCCGCGCGCCGACTGCCACAGCAGCGCGGTCATGCCCAGCGTGATGATGACGCCCTGCCCCATGTTCAGCAGATTGAGCGACACCTGGTTGCGCACGGCCGAGTCCACCCAGCGCGACATGTCGGCGTCGTAGCGGCGGCTCTCGTAGTCCTCGTTGCCGAAATACTTGACGGTCTCGTAGTTCAGCAGCGCGTCGACCGCCCGGCCGTTGGCCTGGCTGTCCAGCGTGTTCATGGTGCGGCGGTAGGCCATGCGGCGCTCCGTGACCTTCAGCGTGAACAGCACGTAGGCGGCGATGGTGCCCAGGGTCAGCGCGGCGAAGATCCAGTCGTAGCGCCACAGCAGCACGCCCGCGACCATGGCGATCTCCAGCAGCGTGGGCACGATGTTGAAGACCATGAAATTGAGCAGGAAGCCGATGCCCTTGGTGCCGCGCTCGATGTCGCGCGTCAGCCCGCCGGTGCGCCGGCCCATGTGGAAGCGCAGCGACAGCGACAGCAGATGGCGGAAGACCTGGCTGGCGACCCGCTGGATGGCGCCCTGGGTCACGCGGGCGAACAGGGCGTCGCGCAGTTCGCCGAACACCGAAGTGGCCAGGCGCGACAGCCCGTAGCCCAGCAGGGCCGCCAGCGGCACGGCCATCAGCGTCGGGGGCGCGCCCAGCGCGTCGACGATGTCCTTGAGCCAGACCGGCGTGGCGACGTTGGCGACCTTGGCCGCGACCAGACAGGTGAAGGCCAGTGCGACCCGGCCCCGGAAGGCCCAGACGTACGGCCACAGGGTCTTCAGGGTCAGCCAGTCGTCGCGCCGCGCGGGCGCGGGGCCGGTATGGGAAAAGCGCATGGAAATATCCGAAAATCAGGCGGGCGGCGGCTGGCGGGGTGCGCGCCGGCGGGTACGCATACAATAATGTCATCCCTGGAGGGCGCGCCGCCCGATCGGCGCGTTCCGAGACCCGGTGAACGGGAAGGATTGTATGACTGTTTCGGTTTTCGATTTCGAAGCGGAGCTGGGCGCCTGCGCGGCCGGCGACCGCGCCGCCTTCCTGGCGCTGTACCGCCACGAGTCCCCCGCCATGCGCGCCCTGGCGCTGGCCATGCTGGACGACCCCGACGCGGCCGACGCCGTGCTGCACGAGACCTTCGTCCTGATCTGGCGCAACGCGGCCGGCTACAGCCCGGCCATCGGCACGGCGCGCGCCTGGATCTACAGCATCCTGCGCTACCGCGCCTCGGCCCATGCGCGGCAGATGCGCGCCGAGGGCCGCCACCCGGCGGAAAACGCCCCCCTGCCCCGCCTCGATCTGCCGGCCGGCGCGCCGGCCGGCACGGTGGCCGGCGCCCTGGCCGCCCTGCCCGGCCCGCAGCTCGATGCCCTGCTGCAGGCCTACCTGCACGGCGGCGACCCGGCCCGCATCGCGGCCCGCCTGGACCGATCCGAACCCGACATCGAGGCTTCCCTGGACGCCGCCCTGGCGCACATCGACGAGGCGGTGCGCGCATGAACACGAACAGGCACCGCTCCTACTCCGACGACGAGATCGCCCGCTACGTGCTGGGCCTGGACATGCCCGACCGCGTGGCGGACATCCAGTCGCGCCTGGCCCACGACGACGCGGCCGCGGCCCGCGCCCTGAAATGGGAAGCCTACTTCCTGGGGATCGTCGACGCGCTGCCCGCCCAGCCGGCGCCCGACGCCGTACTGGACCGCATCCGCCAGAGCCTGGGCATGGAAACGGAAGAACCGCCCGTCATGGGCGAGACCCGGACGCCCGGCGCCGAACCGCATCCCGCGTCCCGGGACGATCCGCCGCGCCGCCGCGCCCGCCGCGGCCCGCGGCTGAGGCGCGGCCGCGTGGCCGTGGCGCTGGGCATCGCCGTGGCGCTGTGCCTGGCGGGCCTGGTTCTCTGGGCCAGCCTGCGCCCGATGCCCGCCGGCACGGTCGTCCAGCACCCCGTCCACCTGGAAAACCGCTGAACGGGCCTCCCGGCGCCGAATGAGAAACCCCGGCCAAGGCCGGGGTTCTTCGTGGCGGTCCAGGGAACGGGCGGGGATCAGAGATCCAGCAGCCCCGCCGCCTGGTGAGCCCGGCGGTTGCCGTCCAGGGCCTGGGCCAGGCGGTCCCGCGCGGCCAGCAGGTCGGCGCGCAGGGCCTGGAGTTCGGCGCCGCTCAGGCGCACGGCGGCGTCCTGGTCGTGCGGCGCGTCGCCGCTGTCGCCCAGGCGGTTGCGCGCCCCGGCGATGGTGAAGCCCTGTTCGTAGAGCAGGTCGCGGATGCGGCGCACCAGCAGGACTTCATGGTGCTGGTAGTAGCGCCGGTTGCCGCGCCGCTTGACCGGCTTGAGCTGGACGAATTCCTGTTCCCAGTAGCGCAGGATGTGGGGCTTGACCCCGCACAGTTCGGAAACTTCGCCGATGGTGAAGTAGCGCTTGGCGGGAATCGGCGGCAGCGCGGCCGCGGGCGTGGCGGACGTCATGCGGCGTCTCCGTCGGTGCCCACGCCGTCCTTGAGCTTCTGGCTGGCATGGAACGTGACCACCCGGCGCGCGGCGATCGGGATGACTTCGCCGGTCTTGGGATTGCGGCCCGGGCGCGGCGGCTTGTTGCGCACCTGGAAGCTGCCGAAGCCCGACAACTTGACCTCGGTGCCCTGCACCAGGGCATCGCGGACTTCGGAGAAGAACGTGTCCACGATGTCCTTGGCTTCGCGCTTGTTCAGGCCCACGCGCTCGAACAGCAGTTCGGCCAGATGGGCTTTGGTGAGCGTCCGATCCGTATTCACCAGCGATTTCTCCTATGAGCGCAGGCGCGCGCCATGTGCCTGGGTCAGGGCGTCGAGCAGGCTTTGCACGCAATGTTCGACCTGGCGGTCTTCCAGCGTCGCGTCGCGGCCCTGGAACCAGAGGCGCAACGCCAGGCTGCGTTGCCGGGCGGTCGCGGCTTCGCGCCAGATGTCGAACAGTTTAATGTCTTTGACCACGGAGAGGGCTTCATCGGCCGCGATCCGCTGTTGCAGTGTATCAAGCAGCGACTGCCAGGGCACGTCCGCATCCACCCAGATCGCCAGATCCCGCACCGCCACGGGCTGCCGGGACTGTTCCCGGGGCTGGGGGAAGATACGTTCGGATACGGCCTCGGCGTCGAGTTCGAAGACCACGGGCGCGTGCGGCAGGTCCAGGGCCTGCGCCCAGCGCGGGTGAACCTCGCCCAGCCAGCCGATCGCGCGGCCGTCCAGCAGCAGGCGGGCGCTGCGCCCCGGATGCAGCGCGGGATGGCCGACGGCCTCGCAGCGCAGGCCGGCCGCGCGCGCGCCCAACAGGGCCTCGAGGTCGCGCTTGACGTCGAAGAAGTCCACCGGACGGACCGGCTCGCCCCATTGTTCCGCCAGGGCCGGCCCCCAGGCCGCGGCGGCCAGGTGGGTGGGCTGGGCCACGCCCGCGACGGTCAGGCCGCCATCGGCCACCGACGGATCGCGGGCGAACACGCGGCCCAGCTCGAAGACGCGCACGCGCGTCTGGCGGTGCTTGGCGTTGTGGGCGATGTTGGCCAGCAGGCCGCCGATCAGGCTGGAGCGCATCACCGCCAGCTGGCTGGCGATGGGGTTGAGCAGCCGGATGGGGTCGGCGTTGCCGCAGTAGTCCCGTTCCCAGGCTTCCTCGACGAAGGAGAAGTTGATGACTTCCTGGTAGTCGCGCGCGGCCAGGGCGGCGCGCAGCGCGTGCGGGCCGTACAGTGTTTCGGGTACCGCCCGCATGACCGCCGGCGCCACCGGCGGCAGGTCGGGGATGCGGTCGAAGCCATGGATGCGGGCGACTTCCTCGATCAGGTCTTCCTCGATCGTCAGGTCGAAGCGCGCGGCCGGCGGCGTGACGATGAAATCGTCGCCCTGCCGCTCGAACGCGAAACCCAGGCGCGTGAAGACGGCGCCGACGGCCTCGGCGTCCAGCGGGATCCCCAGCACTCGGGCGCAGCGCGCCAGGCGCATGCGCACCGGTTCGCGCGCGGGCAGGTTCACGATCCGGTCGTCCAGCGGACCGGCCTGGCCGCCGCAGACGTCCAGGATCAGGGCCGTCATCAGGTCCAGGTGCTCGGGAATCGTGGCGAAATCCACGCCGCGCTCGAAGCGGTGGCCGGCCTCGGAATTGAGCTTGTAGCGGCGCGGGCGGCCCATGATGGCCTCCGGCCACCAGAAGGCGGCTTCCAGGTAGACGTCGGTCGTGTCCAGCGTCACGGCCGAAGCCTGCCCGCCCATGATGCCGGCCAGGCTTTCCAGCGACCCGCCGGCCTCGATGACGCCCACGTCGGCCGTCAGCTCGACGACCTGGTCGTTGAGCAGCGCCAGCCGTTCGCCGTCGCGCGCCCAGCGCACCGTCAGCCCGCCTTCGATCCGCTTGAGATCGAAGACGTGGGTGGGGCGGCCCAGTTCCAGCATGACGTAGTTGGAGATGTCCACCAGCGCCGACACCGGCCGCTGGCCGGCGCGTTCCAGGCGCGACTTGATCCACGCCGGCGTGGCGGCGCGGGCATTCACGCCGCGCACGATGCGCCCGGCGAAACGGCCACACAGGTCCGGGGCCTGCACGGTCACGGGCAGGCGGTCTTCGAGGGTCACGGGCACCCGGGGCGCATCCGGCGCGCGCAGCGCGCAGCCCGTCAGGGCCGCGACCTCGCGCGCCACGCCCAGGATGGACAGGCAGTCGGCCCGGTTGGGGGTCAGCTTCAGGGTGTAGATCGTGTCGTCCAGGTCCAGGGCCTGACGCAGGTCCTGACCCGGCTTCAGGTCGGCGGGCAGTTCGAGCAGGCCGGCGTGGTCCTGGGACAGGCCCAGTTCGCGGGCCGAGCACAGCATGCCGTGCGATTCGACGCCGCGCATCTTGACGGGGCCGATGTGCATGCCGCCCGGCAGTTCGGCGCCCACGCGGGCCAGGGGCACCACCAGCCCGGCCGCTGCGTTGGGGGCGCCGCAGACGATCTGCAGCGGCGCGCCCGAGCCGTCATCGACCCGGCAGACGCGCAGCTTGTCGGCGTCGGGGTGCGGCTCGGCCGATTCGATGCGCGCCACCACCACGCCGGAGAACGGCGGCGCGTAGGGATCGGCGTCCTCGACCTCGAGGCCGGCCATGGTCAGCCGATGGGCCAGTTCCTGGCCGTCGATGTCGGGATCGGCCCAGGCGCGCAGCCATGATTCGGGAAATTGCATGATTCGGATTCCGTGTCGCTGACTAGTCGTTGAACTGGCGCAGGAAGCGCAGGTCGCCTTCGAAGAACTGGCGCAGATCGTCCACGCCGTAGCGCAGCATGGTCAGGCGTTCCAGCCCCGAGCCGAAGGCGAAGCCGATGTAGCGTTCCGGGTCCAGCCCGAAATTGCGCACGACCTGGGGATGCACCTGGCCCGAGCCGGAGATCTCCAGCCAGCGGCCCTGGTTGGGGCCGGAGGTGAACATCATGTCGATCTCGGCCGAGGGTTCGGTGAAGGGGAAGAACGACGGCCGGAAGCGCAGGGTCAGGTCGTCGGTCTCGAAGAAGGCCCGCAGGAAATTCGTGTAGACGCCCTTGAGGTCCGCGAAGGAGATGTCCTCGGCGATCCACAGGCCCTCGACCTGGTGGAACATGGGCGAATGGGTGGCGTCGCTGTCGACGCGGTAGGTGCGTCCCGGGGCGATGACCTTGATGGGCGGCTTGTTCATGCGGGCATAGCGCACCTGCATGGGGCTGGTGTGGGTGCGCAGCACCAGCGGCAGCCCGCCTGCATCATCCATGTCCACGTAGAACGTGTCCTGCATGGAGCGCGCCGGATGGTTTTCCGGGTTGTTCAGGGCGGTGAAGTTGGTCCAGTCGTTCTCGATCTCGGGGCCGTCGGCCACGTCGAAACCAATGGAACGGAAGATCTGCTCGACGCGCTGCCAGGTGCGGATCACCGGATGGACGCCGCCGACGCCGCGTCCCCGGCCCGGCAGGGTGACGTCGATGGTCTCGGCCGCCAGGCGCTGGTCCAGCACGGCCTGGGCCAGTTCGGCGCGCCGCGTGTTCAACAGCGCCTCGACCTGCTGCTTGGCCTGGTTGATCTGCGCGCCGCGCGTGCGCTTTTCGTCGCCCTGCAGGGCCGCGAGGCCCTTGAGCAGCGCGGTCAGCGACCCCTGCTTGCCCAGGAAGGCTGCTTTTTCGTTTTCCAGCGTGGCGGCGTCCCCGGCCTGGGCGAAGCGGTCACGGGCCTGGGCAATCAGTTCGTCGAGCGATGAGTCCATGGTGCATTCCAAAACGCAAACGGAGCCCGATGGAGCTCCGTTTGCGATGATACAGAATCGAAAACGAAACTGTGTCGGTCAGGCGGCCAGCGCGGATTTCGCCTGGGCCACGACGGCGGCGAAGCCCGCCTTGTCGTGCACGGCCATGTCGGCGAGGACCTTGCGGTCGAGTTCGATCGAGGCCTTCTTCAGGCCGGCGATGAAGACGCTGTAGGTCACGCCCAGTTCGCGGCAGCCCGCGTTGATGCGGGTGATCCACAGGGCGCGGAAGGTGCGCTTCTTGTTGCGGCGATCGCGGTAGGCATATTGCCCGGCGCGCATGACCGCCTGCTTGGCGATCCGGAATACGTTGCCGCGGCGGCCACGGTAACCCTTGGCGGCCTTGATGACTTTTTTATGGCGTGCACGAGCGGTGACGCCGCGTTTGACGCGAGGCATGTGTAATCTCCGATCAGGCGAAAGGCAGCATCGCCTTCACGGAGGCGACGTTGGTTTCATGGACAGCGGCCGAACCGCGCAGCTGACGTTTGTTCTTCGTGGTTTTCTTGGTCAGGATGTGACGCTTGAAAGCCTGGCCGCGCTTGATGGAACCACTGCCGCGCACCTTGAAGCGCTTGGAAGCGCCTTTTTTGCTCTTCATCTTGGGCATGACGATACTCTGTTGGCTTGGCAAATCCAGGTGACCCGGGGTCCGGGCGCTTGTCAGACCTGGCATTTGCGGATGTTCGGACCCGGCATGCGCAACCTGCATGCGCGGACCCTGCTTTCCCCCATGGATTGCCCATTGGGAAAAGCCCTTGATTATAGGGCGATTTCTTCGGACTTGTCCAATGCGGAACCGTCCATCGGCTATTCGTCGCCCTGTTCCAGGGCCTGGACGCGGGCTTCCAGGGATTCGACGCGCTCCAGCGCGCGGGCCAGCAGGTCGGCCTGGATGTCGAATTCTTCCCGGGTGACCAGGTCCATGCGCGAGAAGGCCTGCGTCATGAAGGCCTTCATGTTGCGCTCGATGTCGGCGGCCGGGGTCTTGGCCAGGAATTCGGACATGTTCTTCTGGAAGTCGTCGAACAGTTGATTGGGGGCGATCATCGCGGCCTCCTGGAATCTGCGTGGGAAAACCGCCATTTTACCCGCCTCGCCGGCGCGATCCCGCGCGGCGCGCGCGGCCGTCACGCGGCGGCGTCGGGACGGTACTGGATCGCCTGGGCCATGTGCCCGGCCTCGACCCGTTCGCCGCCTTCCAGGTCGGCCAGGGTCCGCGCCACGCGCAGGGTCCGCCGCGCGGCGCGCGCCGACCAGCCCCACGCCGCCGAGGCGCGCATCAGCAGCGTCCTGCCCTCGGCGTCCGGATCGCCGTGGCGGTCCAGGGCCGCGCCGTCCAGCGCGGCGTTCAGGCAGCCCTGGCGCGACAGCTGCCTGCGCCGGGCGGCCAGCACCCGTTCCCGCACCGGCGCCGAGGGTTCGCCCGGCGGCGCGTCCATCCATGCGGATTCCACGCCCAGGCCGACGTGCAGGTCGATCCGGTCCAGCAGGGGGCCCGAGATCCGCGCCCGGTAGCGCGCGATGGCTTCCCGGGAACAGCGGCATTCCCGCCGGGGATGCGGGTGCCCGTGCCAGCCGCACGGACAGGGATTCATGGCGGCCACGAGCTGGAAGCGGGCGGGAAAGGTGCAACTGCCGGCGGCCCGGGCGATCGTGACGCAGCCGGTCTCCAGCGGCTCGCGCAGGGCCTCCAGGGCCTGGCGGCCGAATTCCGGCAGCTCGTCCAGGAACAGCACCCCGTGATGCGCCAGGCTGATTTCCCCGGGCCGGGGACGGGCGCCCCCGCCCACCAGCGCGGGCATGGACGCCCCATGGTGCGGCGCGCGGAACGGCGGCACCCGGGACAGGGCATGCCGCGACAGGGCCAGGCCGTGCACGGCGGCGACCTCCAAGGCCTGTTCGTGGCTCAGCGGCGGCAGCAGGCCGGGCAGGCGCCGCGCCAGCATGCTCTTGCCCACGCCGGGACAGCCGCTCATCAGCAGGCCGTGCCCGCCGGCCGCCGCCAGTTCCAGGGCGCGCCGCGCCGCCGCCTGCCCTCGCACGTCGGACAGGCAGGGCGCGGGGGCCTCGTCCGCCGGATCGTCGCCCGCCGGCGCGGCGGCGGGCAGTGCCGCCCGGCCGGAGAAATGGGCCACGACCTCGTCCAGTCCGGAGGCCGCCAGCACCCGCAGGCCCGGCACCCGGGCGGCCGCGCCGGCCGAGGCCGGGGCCATGATCAGCACCGCATCCGGATCGTCGCGGGCGACCGCGAGCGCGATCGCCAGCGCGGCGTCCGCCGGCACGACGCTGCCGGTGAGCGACAGCTCGCCCGCCAGCACATGGTGCCGCACGTCGGGGGCCCGTCCCCGGGCATCGGCGACCTGCCCCGAGGCCAGCAGGACGCCCAGCGCGATCGGCAGGTCGAAGCGGCCGGAATCCTTGGGCAGGTCGGCGGGCGCCAGGTTGACGGTGATGCGCCCCGCCGGAAATTCGAAGCCGCCGCTCAGCAATGCCGAGCGCACCCGCTCGCGGCTTTCGCGCACCCCCGCGCCCGGCAGGCCGACGATGGAAAAAGACGGCAGGCCGCCGCCCACATGGACCTCGACCTGCACGGGCCGGACCTGCAGCCCGAACAAGGCCCGGCTGGATAGGACGGCAAGCGACATCGGCTCCTCCCGCATGGTCCTCCCACTATAGGGGCGAAGGACGGATCGCGGGAGGCGGGCGGGACGGATTCGTCCCGCCCCGTCGGCTTACTTCGAACCGCCGTTCGAGTTGCCGACGGCGCCCTGGATGGCGGCATCGGCCTTGGCCGCGCCTTCCTTCACGGATTCGCGGGCGCTGTTGGCGGCTTCGCCCGCCTCGTGGGCCAGTTCGCCGGCCTTGTCGGACACGGCCTGGCCGACTTCGGCGGCCTTGTCCTTGGCCGCCGCGGCGGATTCCTTGATCTTGTCCTGCATGGACTGCTGGTCGGCCGGGGCGCTCTGCTGCTCCTGCGGGGCGGGCGCGACGGGAGGCACGGGAGCCGGGGTCGGCGCCGTCGAAGGCGCGGGAGCCGCCGGAGGCGGCGCCGAAGCGTCATCGCTCTTGGAGCAAGCGGCCAGCAGGCTCAGCGATGCCACCATGGCGGCCAGAGTCAGCGTTTTACGCGTCATGTTCATGATCTTCCCTATGCAAAATTCCGCTGTGTGATGTGCGGATCATTTTCGAGGACCGGTCTGTTACAACCGGCTTGGTTACAATTCTAGCCACCCTGGATAGCGGGTAAACCCTGACATGTAATGACTGGTGTCCAGGCCGCCGGACGCGCAAGGCGCCCCCGCCCCGCCTCGCCCACGGGGAAAACCGCCCGGATCGCCCCGCGGCGGCCCACCTCGCGGTCAACAACTGGACACAAAACCATGGCGGATCCGGGGGCCGGGCCGCCACGCCGCCGCTTCAACCTTCAACCACCCCGCGGGAGCCGGCTCCCCGGCGCCTCGACGGCCGCCCTCCTCCGCACCAATCCGGGGCGGGCCCGCACCCGCGCGGTGCGCGGCCGGCGCCGCCGCCTCGTTTCCGCTTCATTCATGCCCCGTCCATCCCCGGCCGCCTCGGGTCCGTGCGCCGCGAAGGAGTTGGCACGCCTCTTGCTTGGATCTCTTGCGCAAGCACACTGCAAAGGAGCATTCATGAAACTCGTCACCGCACTCATCAAGCCTTTCAAACTGGAGGAGGCCCACGCCGCGCTGGAGGCCGCCGGCATCCAGGGCATGACGGTCACGGAAGCCAAGGGATTCGGCCGGCAGAAGGGACACACCGAACTCTACCGGGGCGCGGAATACCAGGTCGACTTCCTGCCCAAGCTGCAGATCCAGGTCGCCGTCCCGGACGCCCTGGTCGAGATGACGGTGGAATGCCTGACCCAGGCGGCCCGCACCGGCAAGATCGGCGACGGCAAGATCTTCGTCACCCCCCTCGAGCACGTCGTGCGCATCCGCACCGGCGAAACCGGCGAAGCCGCCCTCTGACCCCCATACGAAAGGAGTTCTTCTCATGGACAAGAGTGATCTGGTCTGGACCATGACCTCGACCCTGCTGGTCTGGCTGATGTGCGTGCCGGGCCTGGCGCTGTTCTACGGCGGCCTGGCGCGCAAGCGCCACGCGCTGTCCGTCATGACCCAGACGCTGGGCGTCTGCGCGCTGGTCACGGTGCTGTGGTTCGCCTACGGCTATTCCCTGGTGTTCACCGAGGGCTTCGGCGGCCTGGGGGGATGGACGCGCCTGGGGCTGGCCGGCCTGTACCAGGCCGGAAACGCCGACGCGCCCATGTCGCTGCTCGGCACGATCCCGGAACTGCTGTTCGCCCTGTTCCAGGCGACCTTCGCCGCCATCACCTGCGGGCTGATCACCGGCAGCATGGCCGAACGCACGCGCTTCGGCGCGGCGCTGGCCTTCGCCGGCCTGTGGTTCACGCTGGGCTACACGCCGATCGCGCACATGGTCTGGGCCGGCGACGGCTGGCTGCACCTGCGCGGCGCCCTGGACTTCGCCGGCGGCACCGTCGTCCACATCAGCGCCGGGGTGGCCGGCCTGGTGGGCGCGCGCTGGGTCGGCCCCCGGCTGGGATACGGCCGGGAACCCATGCTGCCCCACAGCCTGCCGCTGAACCTGACCGGCGCCGCGCTGCTGTGGATCGGCTGGTTCGGCTTCAACGGCGGATCGGCGCTGGCCGCCAACGAACAGGCCGTCCTGGCCGTGGTCAACACCCTGCTGGCCGCCGCCACCGGCGTGCTGGCCTGGGCGCTGGCGGAACGCATCCTGAAGGGCCGGGCCTCGCTGCTGGGCGCGGCCTCCGGCGCCATCGCCGGCCTGGTGGGCATCACGCCGGCCGCCGGCCTGGTCGCACCGGGCGCATCGCTCGCCATCGGCGCGCTGGCCTCCTGGGCCGCGCTCTGGGGCGTGAGCGGCCTGAAGCGCCGGCTGGGCATCGACGACGCCTTCGACGTCTTCGGCATCCATGCCGTGGGCGGCATCGTCGGCGCCATCCTGACGGGCGTCTTCTACTCGGCCGATCTCGGCGGCCCCGGCCCGGCGGGCCTGGGCGCGCTGCTGAACCAGGTCTGGCTGCAGGCCGAGGCCGTCCTGGTCAGCCTGGCGTGGGCGGCGATCAGCGCCGCGGCCTGCGCCTTCCTGGTCGACCGCCTGATCGGGCTGCGGGCCGCGCCCGACGAGGAACGCCAGGGCCTGGACGCGGCGGAGCACGGGGAAACCGCCTATCCGGACTGAGGCCGGGCACGCGCGGGCGCAAGCTCGCGCATCGCGGCCGAGTAGACGCGGAAATGATTGCGGCCTTCTTCCTTGGCGGCGTACATGGCCAGATCGGCGGCCCGCAGCAGTTCGCTGTCGCTGTCGCCGTCGCGCGGATGGAAGGCCGCCCCCATGCTGGCGGAGATCCGCACCGTGTGCTCGCCCAGGGAGAAGGGCTGGGACAACGAGTCCAGGATCTTGTCGGCCAGCGGGAAGATGTCGTCCGGATTCTGGATGTCCCGGACGATGAGCGTGAACTCGTCGCCCCCCAGCCGCGCCACCAGGTCCGAACTGCGCACGCATTCGCCCAGCCGCCGGGCCACCAGGCGCAGCAGCTGGTCGCCCGCCTCGTGGCCCAGGGTGTCGTTGACGTCCTTGAAAAAATCCAGGTCCAGGAACACCAGGGCGAACGGCAGCCCGCCCTGCCGGGTATGCTCGATGCCGCGCCGCAGGTTTTCCTCGAACATCTGGCGGTTGGGCAACTGGGTCAGGTGGTCGTAGTGCGCCTGGTGCCAGATCGACGCCTCGCGGCGCCGCTTCTCGGTCACGTCTGAAAACAGGCCGATGCGGCAATTGACGCTGCCGTCCTCGTTGTAGGACGTATTGATCGACAGGCGCTCGACGTATTCCTCTCCGGACTTGCGCCGGTTGCGGATGTCGCCGTTCCAGCGGCCGGTCGCCCGCAGGTCGGCCCACATCGTCCGATAGAAGTCCTCGCCGTGGCGGCCGGAACTGAGCACGCTCATGGTGCGTCCGAGCACGTCCTGCGGGCCGTAGCCGGTCACCGCCGTGAACGCCGGGTTCACGTCCTGGATGACGCCGTCGGCATCGGTGACCACCATGGCCTCGCTGGTGTGCGCATAGACCAGGGCCGCGCGGCGCGCCGAGGCCTCGGCGCGCTTGCGTTCCGTGATGTCGAACATGATGCCGATCAGGGTCGGCCGGCCGTGCAGGGACATCAGCGAACCGAAGATCTCCAGTTCGATCAGGTCGCCGTCGCCGCGCCGCGCCACACATTCGTAGCGCGTATGGGTCTCGTGCCCCTCGAGCCGATCCAGCGCCTGGGCGCGGACGGTCTCGTAGGCCGGCCCGATGAACACGCGTTCCAGGGGGAAGCCGTCCGCCAGCGCCGCCCGCGGATAGCCCAGCATGTCCGCCATCCGCGCGTTGGCGTAGGTGAAGCGCAGGGTCTCGTCCACCATGTAGATGCCGGCCACCGTGTTGGCCGACAGGCCGTTGAACATGGCCTGGGCGTCGGCCAGCGCCGCATGTTCCTTCTCGACGTCTCTCAGGAGCTGTTCGATATGGGCCGCGGAAGCGTTCAGCGCCTGGCCGAGCTCGCCCAGTTCGTCGCCGGGCGGCAGCGAGGACCGGGCGCCATGGTCGCCCACCGCCAGGGCCCGGCACTGCTGCACCAGGACGTGAATGGGCCTGAGGATCCGCCGGGAGACCACCCAGCCGGCCAGCCCGAGCAGCAGGAGATCCAGCGCGAACAGCGCATAGGCGCTGTAGAGGGCGCGGCGCTGGACTTCCCTGGCCTGGACGACCAGCCGGTCCATGAGGGCCTCGGTGCGGGCCAGCAGGTCGGCGCCGGCCCGCGTCAGGTCCGCCACGGCGGCCCGTTCCCCGGCCGGCGCGTCGACCAGCGCGTCGACGACGCGCCGGTAGCGGATCCAGGCCTGGCGGATGTCCTGCAGCTGCGGCGCCAGCGCCGCCGGCACGGGGGGAATGTCCAGGTCGAACACGCGGCCGCCGAAGCGCAGCGCGTCGTGCGCCGCCTCGAACGAGGCGGGCAGGTCCGCCGACACGGGGTCCGGCAGATCCGGGTTCCGGCGCGCGGCCAGCGCCTCCAGGCCGATGCGCTGGCCGAGCATGCGCATCTTGCCCGCCACGTTCAGCGTGGCGGCCACGCCGTCGCTTTCCCGCAGCAGGAACTGGACGATGGAGACGTTGCCGATGGCCAGCAACACCACCAGGATGAAGGCCAGCGAGGCCTTCTGCCGCACGGTGCGGGGAAGGGAATCGAGTCGCAAGAAGAGGCCTGGGAATATCGGGGTCGGAAACCAGGGTATTGCCGCCGACAGATTCTACCAACGAACCGCCGAACCAGGAATCCGGCAAGGCCTCCCCGAAGGCCGGCTCAGGCGTCCAGGGTGGACAGGTCGATGCGCTCGGCCCGGTTCAGGGCCGAGGCGACCTTGACCCGCAGGGCGTTGGAATGCGCCTTGCGGATTTCCTTCTTCACGTCCAGCAACTGCTGCGGATGCATGGAGAACCCGGTCAGGCCCAGCCCCAGCAGCATGCGGGTGACGCGCACGTCGCCGGCCATCTCGCCGCAGATCGACACGGGCTTGCCCACCCGCTCGCCGGCGTTGATGGTGTGCGCGATCAGGCGCAGCACCGCCGGATGCATCGGATCGTACAGGGACGCGACGTCGGTGTCCCCCCGGTCGATCGCCAGCACGTACTGGATCAGGTCGTTGGTGCCGATGGACAGGAAGTCCAGCGCCTCGGCGAAGGGCTCGATGGCGATGGCGATGGCGGGGATCTCGACCATGGCGCCCACCTGCACGGCCGCGTCATGGGGCAGGCCCTCGGCGCGCAGTTCCTCGGCCGCCCGCGCCAGGGCGCGGCGGGCGGCATGGATCTCGTGCATGTGCGACACCATGGGAAACAGCACCCGGATCGGCCCGTGCGCGGCGGCCCGCAGCAGCGCCCGCAACTGCGTGTTGAACATCTCCGGATTGGCCAGGCAGTAGCGGATCGCGCGCAGGCCCAGCGCCGGATTGGTGGCGACGGTCGCCTCGCCGTCCAGCGTCTTGTCGGCGCCGATGTCCAGCGTGCGGATGGTGACCGGCCGGCCCGCCATGGTGCGCACGACCGAGGCGTAGGCCTCGTACTGCTCTTCCTCGCCCGGCAGGTCGGGCCGCCCCATGAACAGGAATTCGCTGCGGAACAGCCCGATGCCCTCGGCGCCGGCCGCCAGCGCGTCGGCGGCCTCCTCCGGCAATTCGATGTTAGCCTCCATGCGGATCTGGATGCCGTCGAGCGTGACGGCCGGCGCGAAGCGCAGCGCCTTGAGTTCGTCGCGCTCGCGCAGGAAGGCCGCCTGCCGTTCCTGGTATTCCCGCAGCACGGCGTCCGAGGGGTTGACCAGGACCAGCCCGTTCAGGCCGTCGACGATCAGCCGGTCGCCGTCGCGCACCAGCGTGCGCACCAGCCCCATGCCGACCACGGCCGGCACGTTCATGCTGCGCGCCACGATGGCCGTGTGCGAGGTGGCCCCGCCCAGGTCCGTCAGGAAGGCGCCGAAGCGGCCGCCGCGCAGCCGCATCATGTCGGCCGGGGAAATGTCGCGCGCCACCACGATCAGGCTGCCGTCGACGGCCACGGCGTCCAGGTTGGGCAGCCAGTGCCCGGACCCCGACAGCACCCGCAGGACGCGCTCGATCACCTGGCGCACGTCCCCACCGCGCTCGCGCAGGTAGGCGTCCTCCATCAGGGAGAACTGCTCCACCAGGATCTGGCCCTGGGTCGTCAGCGCCCATTCGGCGTTGTACCGGCGTTCCGCGATCAGCTGGCAGACGGACTGCGTCAGCATGGGGTCCTGCAGCAGCATGGCGTGCACCGACAGCAGCACGCCGAGTTCGCGCGGAGCGTCGGCCGGCAGGTCCTCGGCCATCTGGCCCAGGTCGCGCACGGTCTCGTCCACCGCCCGGGTGAAGCGCCGCTGCTCGGATTCGATGTCCTCGTCGGCGATGCGGTAGTGGGCGACCTCGAGCGAGGCCGCGCTCATGACCACGGCCCTGCCGATGGCATAGCCGCGCACCACCCCCTGGCCGTACAGGCACAGGGTGGAGGCGAGCGCGGACGAAACGGGTTCCGGCGAATTCATGCGGAGCGGGACCCTATTCGGCTTCTCCGAAGCGGCCCTCGAACAAGGCCCGGATGTCGGTCAGGGCCTGGGCCTCGTCCTCGCCCTGGGCGTCGATCTTGACGGTGACGCCCAGGCCCGCGGCCAGCATCATCACGCCCATGATGCTCTTGGCGTTGACGCGCTGCGCCCCGCGCGAGATGAAGATGTCGCTGCGGTAGCGCCCGGCCAGCTGGGTCAGCTTGGCAGCCGCGCGCGCGTGCAGGCCCAGCTTGTTCGAAATCACCAGATCGATGGAAGGCATGGAGATGGGTTCCTAGGGTCTGTTCACACTAGCAATCACACGGGGGTTCCGCGTTCACGATACCGCGCAGCGCCCCCTGACGCACGCGTTCACTGAGAGATTCGGGGTTTTCCTGCTGGTCTGTCAAGGCTTTCAGCACCATGCAGGCATTGGTGCCGGTCAGCAGGTGCACCACGTAGCCGTCCTCCAGCGCCTGGCGCTGGGCCTGGGCCGCGATGTTGAACGGCGTCGCGCCGTACAGGTCGCACAGGATCAGGACGGGTTCGCCGGGCCCGCGCGCGCGCATCCAGTCCAGGATGCGCGCGGTCTGGGTGGCGGGATCGGCGTCGGGCGCGACGTCGAAGACCGTCAGGTCGGGCGCCCGGCCCAGCACGTGCCCGGCGCAGGACTGGAAGGCCGCGCCCAGGGGGTCGTGCATGACCAGCGCGATGCGGGTGTTCATCGGGGGCTCACGGCGTGGACCAGGGCTTCCACGAAACGGCCGGCCACGTCGAAGCCGGTCTGCTCGGTGATCTCCACGAAGCAGGTGGGGCTGGTGACGTTGATCTCGGTGATGTAGTCGCCGATCACATCCAGGCCGATCAGCAGCAGGCCGCGCCCGGCCAGCCCGCGGCCCACGGCCCGCGCCAGTTCCAGGTCGCGCTCCGACAGCGGCTGCGCCCGGCCCCGGCCTCCGGCGGCCAGGTTGCCGCGGGTCTCGCCCTGCAGCGGGACGCGCGCCAGGGCGAACGGCACCGGCTCGCCGCCGATGATCAGGATGCGCTTGTCGCCGTCGCGGATTTCCGGGATGTAGCGCTGCGCCATGATGGTGCGTTCGCCCATCCCGGTCAGGGTCTCCAGGATCGAGCCCAGGTTCGGCTCGTCGGGCCGCAGGCGGAAGATGCCGCTGCCGCCCATCCCGTCCAGCGGCTTGACGATGACGTCGCCGTACTGCGCGTGGAAGGCGCGCAGCCGCGCCATGTCGCGGCTGACCAGCGTGGGCGCCGTGTATTGCGCGAACTCGGTGATGGCGAGCTTTTCCGGGTGGTTGCGGATGGCCGACCCGGCGTTGAACACGCGCGCGCCCTGGGCCGCCGCATAGTCGAACAGGTGCGTCGCGTAGACGTATTCCATGTCGAAGGGCGGGTCCTTGCGCATCAGCACGGCGTCGAAGTCGGCCAGTGCGCATTCGCGCGGCGCGGCGTCCTGCGTCCACCAGTCGTGGCCGTGCCAGTCGGCGTCGGCGCGCAGGCGCATCGCCGTGGCGGAGACCCGCACGCGGCCTTCCAGGACGTACAGGTCGCCCATCGTGGCGAAGCTGAAGCCATGCCCTTGCGCCGCCAGGCTGCGCATGATGGCCACGGAGGAGTCCTTCCAGGCCTTCAGGGCGGGCAGCGGATCGATGACGAACAGAAAATGCATGAATGCCTCTGTGATACCTCTGGTGTCCCGCGGAGACGTCTCCAGCCGGGGCAGCTCTCTCGCGGCCTGCATGCCGCTCCGATTCGTCCGGCCGACGGCGGTCCGCCGAGGACCGCCGTCAGGCCCGCCTCAGCCACGGTCAGGCGGCATCGCCCTGCTTGCCGGCTTTCTTGCGCGGCGCCAGCACCATCACCATCTGACGGCCTTCGAGCTTGGGCATGGCTTCGACCAGGACCATTTCGCCCAGGTCGTCGCGCACCCGTTCCAGGACGCGCATGCCGAGTTCCTGGTGGGCCATTTCGCGGCCGCGGAAGCGCAGCGTGACCTTGGCCTTGTCGCCATCCTCGATGAAGCGGCGCAGATTGCGCAGTTTCACCTGGTAGTCGCCTTCGTCGGTGCCCGGCCGGAACTTGACTTCCTTGACCTGGATGACCTTCTGGCGGGAACGGGCTTCGGCCTGGCGCTTCTGTTCCTGGTACTTGAACTTGCCGTAGTCCATCAGGCGGCAGACCGGGGGGCTGGCCGTGGGGGCGATTTCGACCAGGTCGACGTCGTTCTGTTCGGCCATGGACAAGGCCTCGGACGTGCGGACGATGCCCAGCTGTTCGCCGTCCACGCCGATCAGGCGGACTTCGTGAATGCGGATCTCACCGTTGACGCGGTGTTTCTTTTCGGTTGCGATGTCGAGAACTCCTGTGAGTTGATGAAAAAGGGGGGAATCAGGCCTGGGCCGGTTCGGTCCCCTGCTGGCGGGTCGAGATTTCGTGCTTCAGCCGGGCGGTGAAATCCGCCACCGGCATCGTGCCCAGATCCAGATTGCCGCGACCGCGCACGGACACGGCGCCGGATTCGCGTTCCTTGTCGCCGACGACCAGAATATACGGGATTTTCTGCAGGCTATGTTCGCGGATTTTACGGGTGATCTTTTCGCCCCGCGTATCGGCGGACACGCGCAGGCCCAGCTGTTTCAGGTCCCGGGCGACCTGTTCGGCATAGGCGGCGGAACTGTCGGAGATGCAGCAGACCACGGCATGCTGCGGCGCCAGCCAGGCGGGCAGCGCCCCGGCGTGGTTCTCGATCAGCATGCCGATGAAGCGTTCCAGGGACCCCAGGATGGCCCGGTGCAGCATCACGGGCGTGCGGCGCTGGTCCTGGGCGTCGACGTATTCGGCCCCCAGGCGCTGCGGCATGGAAAAGTCCACCTGGATGGTGCCGCACTGCCAATGCCGGCCGATGGCGTCCTTCAAGGTGTATTCGATCTTCGGGCCGTAGAAGGCGCCCTCGCCTTCGGACACTTCGTATTCGCAGTGCGACAGGTCCAGGCTGTCCTTCAGGGCCTGCTCGGCCTTGTCCCAGACCTCGTCGGCGCCGATGCGCTTTTCGGGGCGGGTGGCGATCTTGTACAGGATTTCGGTGAAGCCGAAATCGGCGTAGACCTTCTGCAGCAGGCGGGTGAAGGCGGCGCATTCGGCCTGCAGCTGATCCTCGGTACAGAAGATGTGCCCGTCGTCCTGGGTGAAGCCGCGCACGCGCATCATGCCGTGCAGCGAGCCGGAGGGCTCGTTGCGGTGGCACTGGCCGAATTCGCCGTAGCGCAGCGGCAGTTCGCGGTAGGAGTGCAGGCCGGCGTTGAAGATCTGCACGTGGCCCGGACAGTTCATGGGCTTCAGGCCGTACACGCGGTTCTCGGATTCCGTCGTGAACATGTTTTCCTGGTAGTTGTCCCAGTGGCCGGTCTTCTTCCACAGGGACAGGTCCAGGATCTGCGGCGCCTTGACTTCCTGGTAGCCGTTGTCCTGGTACACCTGGCGCATGTACTGCTCGACCTGCTGCCAGATCGTCCAGCCCTTGGGGTGCCAGAAGATCAGGCCCGGGGCCTCGTCCTGGAAGTGGAACAGGTCCAGTTCGCGGCCGATGCGGCGGTGGTCGCGCAGTTCGGCCTGCTCGAGCATGTGCAGGTAGGCGTCCTGGTCTTCCTTGCGGGCCCAGGCGGTGCCGTAGATGCGCTGCAGCATTTCGTTGTTGCTGTCGCCGCGCCAGTAGGCCCCGGCGACCTTCATCAGCTTGAACACCCGCAGGCGGCCGGTGGACGGCACGTGCGGGCCGCGGCACAGGTCGATGAAATCGCCCTCGCGGTACAGGCTGATCTTTTCGTTGGTGGGGATCGAGGCGATGATCTCGGCCTTGTAGGCCTCGCCGATGCCGCGGAAGAACTTCACGGCTTCGTCGCGGTCCCATTCCTCGCGCGTGACGACCTCGTCGCGGCGCGCCAGTTCGGCCATCTTCTTTTCGATGGCCTGCAGGTCTTCGGGCGTGAAGGGGCGCTTGTACGAGAAATCGTAGTAGAAGCCGTTGTCGATCACCGGGCCGATGGTGACCTGGGCGTCGGGAAACAGGGTCTTGACCGCATACGCCAGCAGGTGCGCCGTGGAATGGCGGATCAGGTCCAGGCCTTCGGGGTCCTTGTCGGTGACGATGCTCAGGGAAGCGTCCCGGTCGATCACATGGCTGGCGTCCACCAGGCGCGCCGGCGCGCCGTCGACGGTCAGCCTGCCCGCCAGCGCCGCCTTGCCCAGCCCGGTCCCGATGGAGCGCGCGACCTCGTGCACGGAAACGGGATGGTCGAATTCGCGCCGCGAACCGTCGGGAAGGGTGATGCAAACCATTTAATCGTGTCCTGAAAATGCGAAACGCGGCCTGCGCCGCGTCGATAAAAAGCCTGAATTTGCCGTGCAGGAGGGAATCCGCCAAGTGTAGCAATCGGGCGGACAACAATCAATTTTTGAGACGGAAATCCAACGGCGGACGGCTTTCCGGCGGCCGGTTTCCAGGCGGGCTGCCATTCGGGGACGCGTATACTCGGTGAAAACATCGCAAGAACCGGCTTCGCGAACGAGGCGGCCCCGCATGCGTCGGCTTGCCCGCGCACAGCCAAAGGAGGAAGGCATGCGGCCCAGAATCGACATGAATCTCGGCATTCCCGGCGAACCGGACGCCTGGGTGCATTCGGCCTGTATCCTGTGTTCCAACGGTTGCGGCCTGGATATTGCGGTCAAGGACGGCAAGATCGTCGGCGTGCGCGGCGATGCCGCCCATCCGGTCAATTTCGGCCACCTGGGACCCAAGGGCGAACATGCCTGGGTGGCGAATCACAGCAAGCGCCGGGGCACCGTTCCCATGATCCGCCGCCGCAAGGGCGCGCCGCTGGAACCCGTCGGCTGGGCCGAGGCCCTGGATTTCTTCGTCGAACGGTTCCGCGACGCCTGGCGGCAGGGCCACCAGAACCTGGCCTGCTACAACTCCGGCCAGCTCACGATCGAGGAATTCTACACGCTCGGCAAATTCTGGCGCGGCGGCCTGCGCTCGGCCAATATCGACGGCAACACGCGCCTGTGCACGGCCACGTCCGCGACCGGCCTGATGGCCAATTTCGGCACCGACGGCCCCGCGGCTTCCTACGTGGACGTGGACCAGGCGGATCTCCTGTGCCTGTACGGCCACAACGTGGCCGAGGTGCAGACCGTGCTGTGGGAACGGATGCTGGCCGCGAAAAAAGACCATGGCGCGCGCATCATCGTCTTCGACCCCCGCAGGACGCCCACGGTGACCCAGGGGGCCGACCTGCACGTGCCGCTGCGGGTCGGCACGAACGTGGCGCTGATGAACGGCATCATCCATCTGCTGATCGCGCGCGGCCGGGTGGACCGCGACTTCGTCGCCCGGCACACCGTCGGCTTCGACGCCCTCGAAGCGGTGGCGCGAGACTATCCCCCCGAGCGCGTCGCCGGGATCTGCGGCATCCCGCGGGACATGCTCGAAACGGCCGCCGAGTGGATCGGCGCCACGCCGCGCATGGTCTCGACGGCGCTGCAGGGCTTCTACCAAAGCGTGGAGGCCACGGCCGCCTCGTCGCTGATCAACTCCGTCCATCTGCTCACGGGGGCGATCGGCAAGCCCGGTGCCGGACCGCTGCTGATGGCGGGACAGCCTTCGGCCATGTGCAACCGCGAATCGGGCGCGGGCGGCTCCTACCCGGCCTACCGCAACCCCTCCAACGAACGGCACATGCGCGACCTGTGCCGGCTGTGGAACCTCGATTTCGACGGCTTCCGGGCCGAACCGCCCAAGGACATCCTCGCCATGATGGAAGAGGCCGAGCGCGGCGAGATCGAATTCATGTGGGTGATCGGCACCAATCCACTGGTCAGCCTGCCCGACCAGAACCGCACCGAACGCATTCTCGAGCGCCTGTTCCTGGTGGTGCAGGACCCGTTCATCGACGCCGAGACCGTGGACCTGGCGGATATCTATTTTCCAGCGGCGATGTGGGCGGAAAAACAGGGTTGCGTCACCAATGCCGACCGCAGCGTCAACCTGCTGCAGAAGGCCGTGGACCCTCCCGGCGAGGCGCGCAGCGATTTCGACATCGTGCTCGAGATCGCCGGGCGCCTGGATTTCAGGGACAAGGACGGCGCGCCGCTGCTGCCTTTCGATACCCCCGAGGACGCATTCAATGAATGGCGGATGGTTTCCAAGGGCCGCCCCTGCGATTATTCGGGCATGAGCTACGACCTGATCCTGCGGATGGGCTCGGTGCGCTGGCCCTGCAACGAACGCTATCCGCAAGGCTGCGAACGCCTCTACGAAGACCTGAAGTTCGGCACGGGCGTGGACGACTGCGAAACCTGGGGCGTGGACTTCCTGACCGGCAGGACGGCCACGCGAACCGAGTACGAACGCGACGACCCCCAGGGCAAGGCTTTCCTGCGGCCGGCGCACTGGCGCCGGCCCCCCAACCCGACCTCCGAGGCGTACCCCTTCCTGCTCATCACCGGGCGCGTGGTCTATCACTTCCACACGCGCACCAAGACGGCGCGATCCGGCACGCTGAACTCGCACGCGCCACGGCCCTACGTCGAAATCCATCCGGACGACGCGGCGCGGCTGGGCATCGGCACCGGCGATCTCGTCGAACTCGCATCGCCCAATGGACGCTGGGAAGGCGCGGCCATGGTGGTCGACACCGTGCGCCCCGGCGAGGTATTCGTGCCTTTCCATTACGGCCACGGGGCGCAGGCCGCCAACCAGCACACCTGGTATGCGCGCGACGCCGTGAGCAAGCAGCCGCACCTGAAATCATCGCCCGTGGCCGTGCGAAGACTCGGCTTCGGCCAGCCGGAACCCTGGCTGCTCGAACGCATGGTGGAAATGGACGGCACATCCATCGTGCCGTTCGCCGAACGGGAACTGGAAGGCACCGTCAATCATGCGCCATGACGACCGGACCACGGCACCTCCATGGCGCGACGACATGAGGGAGGCATCATGATCGACTCATTCGCGGTCGGCGATCACGTCACCTGGAATTCGGAGGCCGGCCAGGTCAGCGGCCGCATCGTGCGGGTGCATACCCAGGACGTGGACTACAAGGGCTACATCCACCATGCAAGCCCGCGGGAACCGCAATACGAGATCCAGAGCGACCGGACGGATCACGTCGCCCTGCACAAGGGCAAGGCGTTGCGGCGGCTTCCCGATTGACGCAGCCGGCGGACGCGTCAGGATCGACGCGGCGGCGCGGCGGGCGCACCGACGCCCGCGGGCATCGTCTCGACATACAGCGAACGGCTGGGAAAGGCGAAACCGGCGCCCGCATCTTCGACGATTCGCATGATGGCGTAGGTCAAGTCTTCCTTCGTCTTCAGCCAGTCGCCCCAGTCCGTGCTCCGGCTGAAGCAATGGACCATCAGGTTGATGGAGGACTCGGCGAATCCGTCGACGCGCACGAACGTCCAGGGCGCCTCCGGCGGATGGGCGAACGCCTCGTCGCCGAGAATGTAGGCCTCGATGCCGTCGCGGATCCGCCGGAGCTGGTCCACGGAGGTCCGGCATTCGAGGCCGACGACCCAGGAGATCTTCCGGTAGGCCATCTGTCCGAAATTGGTGACGGCGTTGTCCGCCAGCTTTGCATTGGGCACGTAGGCGGGCGCCATGTCCCAACGGCGGATCCTGGTCGCCCGCAGCCCGATGTTCTCCACCACGCCGTCCACGATCTGTTCGGCGCGCACCCAGTCCCCGTTCTTGAAACGCCGCTCGCCGATGATGAACATGCCCGCGATCAGGTTCTTGACCATGTCCTGCGCGCCAAGCCCCGCCGCCAGGCCGAAAAGCCCGAGGCCGGTGAGGATGGGGCCGACATGCAGGCCCCATATTTCCAGGATGACGGAAATGCCGACCGCGATGATGACGATCTTCGCGACCCGGACGGTCCAGTTGATCATGGCGTGGCTGAACAGCTGGGCGTGCCCGTAAAACGCCGAACACAAGGGCTCCATGATCCGGAAGAGTGCCCAGAACGCCAGGATGGCGAACAGCGAACGATCGATCCCGGCGGAAACGGCGGGACTCCACAGGCCCGGCGCGACGAACGCCGTCATGAGCAGCGCCGCGATCACGACGGGGATGAAGCACACGGGCGGAATCAGCGCGATGGCCAGTGCCTGCCGCCCCGACCCGCCGGGCTGGCGCGACCAGCGCCGGGCGCACCGGAGGACGGCCCGCCGCAGCAGCCAGCGCGCCGGCACGATCGAGATCAACAGGCAGGCGGCAAACACGGCCTTTCCGGCCACCCCCTGCAGGATCCCATGACTCCAGACGCCGATATCCAATATCGTCTCCTTTTCCATCGCACGCGCGTTCGGCAACCGCGCCCCGAAGGCGCGCGCCTCGCGGCCGATGCCCGCACGAGCGGACCGGCAAAGAAAAAGCCGCGCAACCTGAGTTTACGCGGCTTTCTTGGCACGGCTGGCAACCGTTGCGGGGATTCTGGTAGGCAGTACTGGATTCGAACCAGCGACCTCTACGATGTCAACGTAGCGCTCTAACCAACTGAGCTAACCGCCTTCAGGAAAGAACGCAATTTTAGGGGGGATTTCACAGCCTGTCAAACGTCTGGCGCCGGCACGGAAAACCGCCCCCTCAGCCCCGGACCAGCAGCGAGCGCGCCCAGCGCCGCGCCGGCAGGCCGGTGCGCGATTCCAGCCGCTCCGCCCGGTCCAGCAGGTCCTGGCGCGACAGGTCCAGGGCATCGCCCTTGAAGGCCAGGACCACGGTGTTGCCCTCGTCGATCTCCGGCAGGCACAGCACGCGCCCGTCGAAGGCCGCGCGGATGCCCCGCAGGTTTTCCTCGAAGCTTTCATGGCGGCCGAACAGGTTCACGCTCATCACGCCCGGCTCGTCCAGGACCCGGTGGCAGTCCCGGTAGAAGTCCGGATCGCCGCACACGGGGCCCTCGGCCCGGCTGTCGTACAGGTCCACCATCAGCGCCCGGTAGCGCCCCGCCCTGCCCGGCTCGGCCACCCAGTCGCGCGCGTCGGCGTGATCGAGGACGGAGCGCGCGCCGCCCGGCAGCCGGAAGAACGCCCGGCACAGGGCCGTGACCGCGGGATTGCGTTCGACCGTTTCCACCGGGGACCGGGTATGCCGCAAGGTGAAGCGCAGCAGCGAGCCCGCGCCCAGCCCCAGGATGCCGACGCGGTCGCGCGCGCCGGCCGATACGAACAGCAGCCAGGCCATCATTTGCTGGGTATAGGCCAGCACCAGTTCGGACGGCCGGGCGACGCGCATCGCCCCCTGGATCCATTCGGAATCGAAGTGCAGATAGCGGATGCCGGCTTCTTCCGACAGGGTCGGCAGGTCGGCCTCGGCGGCCGACCGCCGGTCGTCCCGGGCGGCGCGGGTCCGCGCCACCTACAGGCGCTCGAAGATGGCGGCGATGCCCTGCCCGCCGCCGATGCACATGGTGACCAGCGCATGGCGGCCCTGGACGCGCCGCAGTTCATGCAGGGCCTTGACCGTGATCAGGGCGCCCGTGGCGCCGATCGGGTGCCCCAGGCCGATGCCGCTGCCGTTGGGGTTGACCTTGGCCGGATCGAAACCCAGTTCGCGGGACACCGCGCAGGCCTGGGCGGCGAAGGCCTCGTTGGCCTCGATCACGTCGATCTGGTCCAGGGTCAGGCCGGCGCGCGCCAGGGCGGCGCGCGTGGCCGGCACCGGGCCGATGCCCATGTACTGCGGATCCACGCCGGCGTGGCCGTAGGACACCAGGCGCGCCATGGGGGCCAGCCCCCGGGCCCGGGCGGCCTGTTCTGTCATCAGCAGCACGGCGGCGGCGCCGTCGTTCAGGCCGGACGCGTTGCCCGCCGTCACGGTGCCGTTTTCCTTGGCGAAGACGGGCTTGAGCTTGTTGAAGCTTTCGGGGCTGGCGTCGAAGCGCACGTGCTCGTCCTGGTCGAACACGACCTCGCCCTTGCGGGTCTTCTGCACGACCGGCACGATCTGCCGCTTGAAATGGCCCTGCTCGATGGCATGCGCCGCGCGGCGGTGCGATTCCAGCGCCAGGGCGTCCTGGTCCTCGCGGCTGATGCCGTATTTCTGCGCCACGTTCTCGGCCGTGACGCCCATGTGGTATTTCTCGAACGGGCAGGACAGGGCCCCGGTCATCATGTCCACCAGGCGCGAATCGCCCATGCGCGAGCCCCAGCGCTGGCCCACGGCCATGTAGGGCGCGCGGCTCATGCTTTCGGCTCCGGCGCCGATGGCGACCTCGGCGTCGCCCAGCATCAGCACCTGGGCGGCGGACACGATGGCCTGCAGGCCCGAGCCGCACAGGCGGTTGACGTTGAAGGCCGGCACGGCCTGGGGGATGCCCGCGTTCAGGGCCGCCACGCGCGACAGGTACATGTCGCGCGGCTCGGTGTTGATGACGTGGCCGAAGACGACGTGGCCGACGTCGTCCGCCGCCACGCCCGCGCGCTCCAGCGCGCCGCGCACCACGAGCTCCCCCAGTTCGCAGGGGGCGACGTCCTTCAGCCCTCCGCCGAAATCCCCGACGGCGGTGCGGCAGGCCTCAACGATGACGATGTCTTGCATGATCGACTCCAGTGACGAAAAATGCCCCCGCGCCGCGCCTTCGGCCCGCTGCCCGCTCCAGGGGGCGTTCTTGCCTCGGGGCGGCCCGGCGGTGAAAGGATCAGCGCACCAGCGCCTTGCGGATGGCGGTGGACAGTTCCTCGGCGGAAAACTTGGGAACGTAGCCGTTGGCGCCGACGCTGCGCACGTGGTTCTCGTTGGCCGAGCCGGACAGGGACGAGTGGATCACCACCGGCATGGCGCTGAAGCGGGGGTCCTGCTTGATGTTGCGCGTCAGCGTGAAGCCGTCCATTTCCGGCATTTCCAGGTCGGTCAGCATCAGGCTGACCTTGTCGTGGATGGTCTTGCCCTCGGCCTCGGCGGCGGTGGCCAGCGTGTTCAGGCGGTTCCAGGCCTCCTGGCCGGACTTGGTCATCTCGTAGGGAATGTCCATGGCCTTGAGGGTCTGTTCCATCAGGGCGCGGGCCACGAAGGAGTCGTCGGCCACCAGCACCACGGTGCCGGGCTTGAGGGCGAACTTGTCGCCGACTTCCCGGGGATCGACCTGGTGGCGGTTTTCCTCGGGCGTGATGGCCTGCAGGATGGCCTCGACGTCCAGCACCTGGGCCAGGCGCGCCTCGTCGCCGCTGCCCTCGGAGAGGCGGGCGATGCTGGTGATCAGGCTGGGACCCGTGCCGGTGTTCTCGGCGGAGATGACCTGGTTCCAATCCAGCCGCACGATGTCCTCGACCGACTCGACCGTGAACGCCTGGGTGGTCCGGGCGTACTCCGTCACCAGCATCAGGGTCGGCGCGGCCGACAGCTTGCAGCCGATGATCGCGGGCAGGTCGTACACGGGGATCACCTGGTCGCGCAGGTGCACCACGCCGAGCGAGAACTTCGGCGCGCCCGCGATCGGCGTGATGGCGGGCATGGTCACGATTTCGCGGACCTTCAGCACATTGATGCCGAAGAGTTCGGACTGGCCCAGGACGGCGTCCGTGCCCAGGCGAAACAGCAGCAGTTCGAACCGGTTGGTGCCGGTCAGGTTGGTGCGTTCATCGATTTCTTTCTGGAGTGAGCTCATGTCAGGCCTTTTGTGAATGCGGGGTCTCCGAACCGGAGATTCTAAAGGGCGCCGCCGTCTCTTGCAGCCCCGGCCCGGAAATATTCCCGGCTCCGGCTGCCCGTCCCGCGCCAAACGGGCGAACAGGCCCGGAAAACAGGGGCTGAGTCCGGGGACTGCGGCCGGCGCCCACACTAAATTACAACAACCTTAAACCAAGGCGGACACATTCCATCCCGAAATTTTGGAGACAGCATGTTCAAAAGCCTGCGCGCCCGGATCACCGGTGTCAGCATCCTGATCGCCTCCCTCTCGCTCATTTCCCTGTCCGCCGCCGTCTTCTTCGTGGTCCGGAGCAACATGCTCAAGACGATCGACGACGGCACCAGCCAGCTGGCCGGCGTCTACGCCTCGGACCTGTCTTCCTGGGTCAAGGACAAGCAGCGGATGACGCATTCGATCCTGCTGGCGGTCCCCGAGAAGGATCCCATCCCCCTGCTCCGGGCCGCCGAGGCCGCCGGACTGGACCTGGCCTACTTCGTCCGGGCCGACAAAAGCCACGCCTTCACGAAACCCCGGCCCGCGGGCTACGACGGCACGTCGCGCGACTGGTACAAGCAGGCGGTCGCCACCGGCGGCCCCGGCCTGACCCCGGTCTACCCGGATTCGACGACGGGCAACCTGGTCGTCAGCTTCGTCGAACCCCTGATCGAGAACGGCAAGACCATCGCGGTCGTCGGATCCGACATGGAACTGACCTCGGTGGTGAAGAAGGTCGCCGGCATCCGCCCCTACGACAAGAGCTTCGCCTTCCTGCTGGACAAGGACACCGGCGCCATCCTGGCCCACCCCGACCCGAAATACACGCTCAAGCCGGTCGCCGACCTGGCGCCGGGGCTCAGCACCGAACTGCTGACCAGGCTCGCGGGCAGGCACGGCCACGCGCGCCTGCCGATCAACGGCGAATCGCAGCTGCTGTACGCCGCCGACATCGCCGGCACGCCCTGGCTGCTGGGCATCGGCATCGACTACGACGAGGCCACCGCCGCCCTGGGCAGCCTGTCCCGGCTGGCCGCCCTCATCGCCGTCCTGTGCGTGCTGGTGGCGGGCGTCCTGATGGCGGTCTTCGTGAACCGGCAGCTGTCCCGGCTGCTGACGATCCGCGACGCGCTGCGGGAAATCGCCTCCGGCGACGGCGACCTGACCCGCCGCGTGAGCGAGTCCGGCCAGGACGAGCTGACGCACATCGCGCGCGCCTTCAACCTGTTCACGGACAAGATCTCGGCCGTGCTGCTGCGGATCCGGGAGGCCTCGGAATCGATCCGCACGGCGGCCACCGAAATCTCCACCGGCAGCCAGGACCTGTCCTCGCGCACCGAGGAACAGGCCAGCTCCCTGGCCGAGACCGCCGCCACCATGGAGGAAATCACCGCCACCGTGCGCCAGAACTCGGATCACGTGAACCAGGCGAACACGCTGGCCGGATCGGCCGCCCGCGCCACCGGCGACGGCAAATCCACGGTCAACGCGCTGGTTTCCACCATGGGCGAGATCAACGCCAAGTCCCAGCAGGTCGCCGACATCATCGGCGTCATCGACTCCATCGCCTTCCAGACCAACATCCTCGCCCTGAACGCCGCCGTCGAGGCCGCCCGCGCCGGCGAGCAGGGCCGCGGCTTCGCCGTGGTCGCCTCCGAGGTCCGCGCCCTGGCCCAGCGCTCGGCCGGCGCCGCCAAGGAGATCAAGACCCTCATCGACACGTCCGTGGCGGTCACGGCCCAGGGCAACGAGCAGGCCACGCGCGCCGGAGCCACCATGCAGGACATCGTCGACGGCATCAACCGCGTCACCGACATCATGGGCGAGATCAGCGCAGCCAATCGCGAACAGGCCACCGGCATCGAGGAAATCAACACCGCCGTCACGCAGATGGACGACGTCACCCACCAGAACGCCAGCCTGGTCGAGGAATCGGCCGCCGCCGCGGCCAGCCTGCTGGAGCAGGCGCAAGCCCTGTCGAGCCTGGTGGGCACGTTCCGCCTCGCGGAATCGGCTGCGCCGGGCGAGGCGCGCGCCGAGCTGCCCAACCCGCCGGAAAAAGTCGTCAGCCCCGCGCCGCGCCGCGGCCCGGCCGCCGCCGCGCCCGCGCGCAAATCCAGGACGGCCGCCCTGGGCGCGCCCGCGCCTCGCGCGGACGGCCAGGCGGCGCGCGACGAGTGGACCGAATTCTGACGCAGGCGCCGAAAGCGCCCGCATCGCCCCGATTCTCCCTGGCGATGCGGGCGGACCGCGCGCCGCCGCGGCCGCCGGTCAGGGCGGCAGCGGCCCTTCCAGCGTCATCTGATCGAAGTCGTCCACCAGGATCTCCAGGCCCAGCCGCCAGTGCCCGACGCCGGATGCCGGCGGGGGCCCCGTTTCGACGCGCCAGCGCCCATCGGCCAGGCGGCGCGCCTCGCGGCGCAGCGGCTCGATGCCCGCCTGCGGGTTGCTCAGCGCCAGCGTCAGTCCCTGGGCCGCCAGCGGCTTGCCGGCCGGATCGGTCAGCAGGATGGACCAGGCACCTCCGGACCGCGTCACGATGGCACGCGCCCGGTCGCCGGACAGCATGAAGGGCGTCGGCGCATGGTCGTGCCGCCGGGCGGATGCGGCGCCGACGACGGCGGCGTCCAGGCTGCGCGGCGGCGGCGTGAAGCGCCAGAGCGACACCACCCCCAGCAGGACCACGGCGACGGCGGTTTCCAGCAGGATGCTGCGCCGCAGGCGCACGCGCGCCGCCGCCTCGCCCGCCAGGGCGGGACCGGTGCAGCGCCAGCGGTTGAACGCCGCGATGGCGAGCAGCCCGCATACCAGCGCCAGCTTGGCGCTCAGGACCACGCCGTAAGGCGTGCGCCACAAGTCCGCCGGCCGGTCCAGCTGCAGCAGCGCCAGCCCCGCCCCGCTCGCCAGCAGGATGGCCACGGCCGGCGCGATCCAGCGGGAAAACCAGGCCAGCGGCGCCAGTCCGGCCGCCGCCTCCCGGCCGAGCCCCAGCAGGCGGACCAGCGGCACGAGCGCTCCCAGCCACGCCGCCGCCATCGCCACGTGCAGCACGACCAGGGGGCGCGACAGCCACTGGGGCGGCGCCGTGCCGGCGTGTCCGCTGGCGGCGAGCGCCGCGCCCGCCAGCGCCAGGGCGGCGCCCGCGCAACCCCGCGCAACCCCTGCCCGGCGGGCGCGCAAGGCCCCCGCCGAGGCCAGCAGGGCCAGGGCGGACAGGCCCAGCGTCCAGGCATAGCGGCTGTCCAGGGCGGCCGCCCATGCCGGCCATCCGAGCAGGGCCGGCATGGGCCGGTCCAGCAGATCCAGCCCCTGCAGCCCCAGGTTCACGGGCAGCAGGCCCAGGCCGATCCAGACCAGGGGCCGGGCCCAGGCCTGGCGGTCCGACGGGTTCCGGGTCCGGAACAAGGCCGCGCCCACGCAGGCGAACAGGCAGGCGTAGCCCAGCCAGCGCCCCAGCCAGATGGCCGCCTGGCGTCCGCCGGGCGCGGCGGCATCCGCCGCCCGGACCGGTCCGGCGGACGCGCCGACCGCGTAGTCCAGCGTGCCGCCCACGGGGTGGCCGTCCGCCGACACGACGCGCCAGCTGAGCAGATAGGCGCCCCGGGCCGCTTCGCCGGGCAGCGGCACGCGGATCCTGCGTCCCCCGGCATCCGCCGGCGCCACGTCCACGGCCGGCCCTTGGGGACCGAGCAGGCGCAGCGCGGTGACGCTGACGGGTTCGTTGAACGTCAGGACCACGGCGTCCGGCGCCCGTTCGAGCACGGCGCCGGGCGCCGGGTCCGCCGACACCAGCGCGGCGTGCCCCCAGGCCGCCTGGCCCCACATCAGCAGGCAGGCGGCCAGGACGAGCGCGGCCTTCAATGGTGATGGCCGTGGCCGCCCGCTTCCTCATGGGCGGGCGCCACGATCTTCACGCCCGGCGCGGGGCCCTGCGCATCCGGATCGCCCGACACGTCGATCCAGCGCGACACGCCCTGGCCGCATTCCTGGACGACCGGGAAATACACGGTCTGCCCCGCCTTGAACGACTCCGACAGATAGACGCGGAACACGAACTCGTCGTAGTACGCGTCCGGCAGATCGCCGCGCCAGCTGATTTCGCGCACGCCGCTGTCCACCGGCGCGCCATGCAGGGTCTGGGGATGCTCGTACTTGCCCTGGGTCAGGTCCAGGGTCCAGCCGGCCTTGGGCTGCGGCTTGACCGCCAGCACGCCGTCGGGGATGCGCACGCGCAGCCGGGTGGTGTCGGCGCCGTCGCAGCCGTGGCCGACGCGCAGCACCGCCTTGTAGTAGCCGCCGGCGGCGGCTTGAGGAGTTTCCAGGGTGACGTGGGCCTGGGCGGCCGTCGCCAGGCCGAGCAGGGCCGTCAAGCCCGCGGCAAGAGAAAATTTCATGATGATGCCTTTCAAATGAATCGTGAACGTGGAAATGAACGATCAGATGAAAGGCCGGGGCGGCGCCCGGGAGCCCAGGGGCGCCCCGCGCACGCGCCGCGCCGGCGGCGCGGCGATCCGGAGAAAGGCCGGCGCGACCGCCGCCAACGCGGCCAACGCCAGCGCGGGCAGCGCCGCCGGCAGGGGCGAACCGCCCGCATGCTGGGCCAGCAGGCACAGGGGACTGGCATGGGACTGGGGACGGTCGTCGGAATGACGATGGTCCCCCATCGACATGCCCGGATTCTGGACCGGGCACAGCACCAGTCCGGGGAAGAAGCCGCCTCGGGCCCCGAGATCCAGCATCGTGCCCGCCGGCACCAGGGCGCGCAGCGCCAGGGCCAGACACAAGGTCCAGACCCAGGGCGGGCACGGAGCGCGCAGCGGCCGTCGCGATACGGGAGGCTTCATGCGGATGGAGTATAGGGCACCCGCGGCGATCATGCGCCCCGCGTCGCGGATCCCGCCCCGTGCCCTTAGCGGCTAAATGCCCGGTTTCCAGGCGTCATTTCGAGGCACTCGATATTTTTAACCCATGTTAAAGATAGTGCTATTCCATTCTTTTTCCGCATGCATCCCGTTTCTGCATGAACGGCCGCATCCTTTTTGCGCCCTCGCCACCGGACTCCAAGGAGCCACCATGAACATGCGCAGCATCAAAATCAGCACCAGACTTTCACTCGGATTCGGCATCCTGATCCTGATCGCCGCGCTGCTGGCCGGCCTGGGAGCCTGGCGCATCCAGCGCAGCCTGGACGACAGCGAAATCGTCCAGACCCGCAACGAGATCAACGCCATGGTCCTGCAATGGGCGCGGTCCGTCGAAGTCAATGGCGAACGCACGCTCGCCCTGACGCACATCCCCGACCCCGCGGCGCGGGACGCCATCCAGAAGAAGATGGCGGCCACCTCGAAGCACATCACCGCCCTGCAGGACCAGATCGGCGCGCTTCTCAGGACCCCCGAGGCCAAGGCCCTGTACGCGAAAGTGCTGGAGGCGCGCAAGAGCTACACCGGCCAGCGCAAGATCGCCATCGAGGACCAGAAGAAGGGCGACGCCGACAAGGCCAACAAGTTCTTCCTGCAGGACATGCCGGGCCTGATCAGCGCCTACCAGGGCTCGATCGACGCGCTCTACACCTTCCAGCAGGAAAATGAAAAGCGCCTGTTCGCCGCGGGCCAGCAGACCGGCCAGCGCATGCTGCTCGCCCTGGGGCTGATCGCCGTCCTGGCGCTGGCCTGCGGCATCCTGCTGGCCTGGCGCATCAACCGTTCCATCGCGCAGCCCCTGGGGCGGGCCGTGGCGCTGGCCGGCTTCGTCGCCCGGCGCGACCTCGACCACGACGTCACCCCCCAGGGCAGGGACGAGATCACCGTGCTGGAACACAATCTGCACGACATGATGACCAGCCTGCAGCAGACCGTGCAGGACGTGCGTACCGGCGCGGATTCCATCGCCTCGGCCTCGGCGCAGATCAGCGCCGGCAACCTGGACCTGTCCTCGCGCACCGAGCAGCAGGCCAGCTCCCTGGCCGAGACCGCCGCCACCATGGAGGAAATCACCGCCACCGTGCGCCAGA
>Ga0222419_100150_pt1 | contig 120882 bp, 88 predicted proteins | sample 1B20Ametagenome_FD_182474 | JGI IMG/M metagenome (GOLD analysis project Ga0222419, IMG submission 182474) | Enriched microbial communities from leaf-cutter ant dump, University of Wisconsin, Madison, United States - 1B20A (version 2) | ecosystem: Environmental > Terrestrial > Nest > Insects nest... | reverse complement strand
CGCAAGGTGCTGAAGATCGCCAAGGAGCCGATCTCCATGGAAACCCCGATCGGCGACGACGAGGATTCCCACCTGGGCGACTTCATCGAAGACGGCAACGCCAGCTCGCCGGTCGACTCGGCCACCGAGACCGGCCTGATGGAAACCGTCCGCGACGTGCTCGCCGGCCTCACCCCGCGGGAAGCCAAGGTGCTGCGCATGCGCTTCGGCATCGACATGAATACCGACCACACCCTCGAAGAGGTTGGCAAGCAGTTCGACGTCACCCGCGAGCGCATCCGCCAGATCGAAGCCAAGGCCTTGCGCAAGCTGCGCCACCCCAGCCGCTCCGAGCAGCTGCGCTCCTTCCTCGACGTCGAGTAAGCGCGCACCACGAAGCACCGGAGAAGCCCCGCCACGCGGGGCTTTTCTTTTGTGACTCAGGACGCTGCCTGCTGTTGCGGCGCGAGATGTGGCAAGCATCCACGCCCATCGTGTCGGCCGCTCCGGGCAATCAGCATGAAAACCCGGCCAGACGCAAAACCCTTCCGCCCCTGACTGCCCTCGCTACGGTAAACTCCCGTCTCTTCAAGAGGGCCTATAGCTCAATTGGTTAGAGCAGCGGACTCATAATCCGTTGGTTCCTGGTTCAAGTCCAGGTGGGCCCACCAGTTCCGCCCTGCCCGTCGGTCATGGCCGTCATTCCGGCCGGCTTTCCCGCCGCTTCAATGCAGACGCCGCGCCCCAAGCAAAATCCGGTACCGGGCGACGCCCTGCCGTGTATTGTTTCGAATCACGAACGCGACGCCCCCCGCCGGCCAAACCGCCACATGAAACAACCCAGCCTCTCCTGGAGCGCGGCCAGCGCCACCCTTCCGGCCCTGCTCGGCCTGTTCATGGTCGGCATTCCGACCGGCTTCCTGTCGTCGTTGACCACCTTGCGGCTGGATGCGGCAGGGCAGTCGTCGCTGGTGGTCGGCGTGGTCTCGTCGGCGTATTTCCTGGGGCTGACACTGGGCGCGATCTTCAACGACCGGGTGCTTTCGCGGGTGGGGCATATCCGCGCCTACAGCGGCTTTGCCTGCGTGATCACGGTAACCGCACTGCTGCAGGGGCTGGGCGACAGCGCGTGGCTGTGGACTTTGCTGCGTTTCTTCTATGGCTGGGCCACGGTGGGCGTGTATCTGGTGATCGAGAGCTGGCTGCTGCTGGCCACGCCGCCGCAGACGCGCGGACGGATCCTGGCGATCTACATGGTGGCGCTGTACGGCTCGATGATGCTGGCCCAGGTCAAGCTGGGCGCGATCATGGCGATCGGGCCGGTGGCGCCGTTCCTGGTCGCTGGCGTGCTGGCCTCGCTGTCCACCCTGCCGATCGTGATTCTCCCGCGCACCACGCCAGTAGTGGAGCAATTGGATGCCCTGCCCCTGCGCCAGGCATGGCGACTGGCGCCGACCGGAGTGATCGGCAGTCTCGGCTCGGGCGTGGCATTGGCCGCCATCTACGCGCTGCTGCCGTTGTATCTGCAGCGCTCGGGCTGGTCGGAGAGTCAGGTCGGACACCTGATGGCAGCCACGATTCTCGGCGCGATGGTGCTGCAGTACCCGGTGGGGCGCTGGTCGGACAACCGTGACCGGCGCAGCGTGCTGGTCGTGCTGGGCGCACTGCTGCTGGCCACTGCGGTCGGTCTGCTGACACTGCCGCTCGGTTTCGGCAGCCTGGCGACGGCGCTGTTCGTGCTGGGCGGCATCGTGTTCACCATCTATCCGGTCTCGGTCAGCTTCGCCGCCGACCGCACCGACGCCAGCCGGCTGGTGCCGATGATTCAGGCCTTGCTGTTGATCAATTCGGCCGGCTCCGCGCTTAGCCCGCTGGCAATCGCTGCGGTGATGGGACGAATCGGCCCGCGCGGCTTCGTCTGGAGCTTTGCCGTCCTCGGCGCGCTGCTGGTGGTGCTGTTCCTGTGGCGCAAGAACAACCGTGCCGCACCGGAGGAAGTCACCCCGTTCACCGCCGCCCCGCCGCTGTCGCCGGCCGGCGTGGAGCTGCGCGTGACCGAGGAGCTGGGGAGCGACGAATCGTCGTGATCCACTTGGACGGAAAGCCCGTCCACCTGTCACTTGAGCGTCGGCTTGTTACTAATGTCGATGTTTTCAGTAGCAAATTGACAGATGAGCCCGTGAGGCTACGCCATCCATCCCACCACCCGGCTGATCACCATCGGGATCCAGCCCCGGAATGAGCAAACACCTCCCGGCTCGAACTCCGTCTCACTGGCCATCGCGCAACGCCCCCGCGCCACACGGCGGGGTCTTGCCGGTCCCGGCAAACCGCTCGCAGTCGAACCGCCGGATGCTGCCGAGGTTGCCGGCCTGCTGCGCTCCGGTCGCACACGCCTGATCGACACCCACGAGCGGGATTGAGGTGTGCAAGCGCTTCGTCTCCGCATTACACCCACCTCAGGCTGCCCCGTCATCCTCCCCGCCCGCCTTCGGCGGCACGTATTGCGGCACGTCGGCGGAACCCTCCTCACGGTCGCGGTACAGCGCCGCGCGGACCAGCAGCATCAACGTGATCGGGGTGGTCAGGGTGAGGAACACGCCGATCAGTACCTCATAGAAGATCGGGCGGCCGTGCAGTACCGAGAAGCAGGTGATCGAACCGGCCAGCATGAAGAACGTGCCCAGGGTGGTGCCGAGGGTCGGCGCGTGCACGCGCTGGTAGAAATTCTTCAGGCGCAGCAGGCCGAGCGAGCCGACGAAGGCGAACAGCGCGCCCAGCATGACCAGGATGGCGACCAGGATCGCCGCCCACGGTGGCAGGCCGTCGAGATGGCTCATTCGATCACCTGCCCGCGCATCAGGAATTTCGACAGCGCCACGGTGCCGGCAAAGCCGAGCAGCGCGATGATCAGGCCAGCCTCGACGTAAAGCATGCTGCCGGTGCGGATGCCGATGGTCAGCAGCAGGATCATCGCGTTGACGTACAGCGCATCCAGCGCCAGCACGCGGTCCTGCGCGCGCGGGCCGCGCACCATGCGGACGATCGAGAAGCACATCGCCAGCAACAGCAGCAGTTGCGCCACGATGATCGCGGCATGCAGCAGCACGTGGCTCATTGGAATATCTCCAGCAGCAGGCGTTCGTAGCGTTGCTTGATGGTGTCGATCCAGGCCTGTTCGTCGACCAGATCGAGCACGTGGATCAGCAGGATGTTCTTGGTCGAGTCGTAACTCACCCAGATCGTGCCCGGCGTGGAGGTGATGATGCAGGCCAGCACGGCCAGGCCATGCCGCTCGGTCAGCGCCAGCGGAATCTCCACGAACCCCGAATGCATGCGGCGCTCGCGGCGCAACACGATGCGCGCCACCGCCACGTTCGAGCGGAAGATGTCGCACATCACGCGGACGAACAGCAGGCCCAGCAAGGGATAGTTGCGCAAGCGCGCCTTCGGCGGATGCAGCAGTCCGAACACCCGGGCCAGCACAATGCCCAGCAGTGCACCGATCAGGATCGTGCCGGGGGCCAGGCTCTGGTTGAACAACAGCCAGATCAGCAGAAGCAGCGCCGACAGCAACGGGTATGGCAGCCAGCGCCGGATCATGGCAGCACCGCCTGGATGTAATTGGCTGCATGGTGGATCTGGCCGGCGGTGTCCCGCAGGTAACCCAGCGGCCCCTCGACGAACACGGTCAGCAACAGGCACAGGCCCAGCAGCAGGGCAACCGAGCCGATGTCGACCAGGCGGACATTGGGGAACAGGCGGTCCGAATCGACCCAGAAGATCTGGATGCCCGCGCGGCACATCGCGATCACCGTGCAGAAGCCGGCCACGATGATCAGCGTGAAAAGCACCGCCGCGCCCACCGTGCCTGCTTCGAGCATCGGCGCCAGCAACGCGAACTTGGCGAGGAAGCCGGACAGCGGCGGCAGCCCCGCCAGCAGCAAGGCGCCGAGGGAAAAGCCCACGCCCAGCATCGCGATCGGCGCGGAGATCACCACCAGGCTCTCGTCCTCTGCCGCGTACAGCCCTTCGCTGGCGCTGGACTCACCCGGCTGCTCGTACGGTTCCAGGACCAGGGTGTCGTCAGTTTCGTCGTCACCGTCGGAGGCGAGCAGGCCGGCGACCAGGAAGAAGGCGGCAATCGCCAGCGTCGAGATCACCAGATAGGCCAGTGCGCCGGTGGTCACCGCCGGCTGTTGCAGACCGATCGCGCCAAGCAGGGTGCCGGAGGAAATCACCACGTTGTAGCCGGCCAGCTTGGCCAGGTCGCGTGCACCCAGTATGCCGACGGTGCCGGCAACCACGGTGGCCACCCCGCCCCACAGCATCCAGTCACTGCCGAAATGTGCCGAAGCCGGCCCCGCACCATCGCCGAACAGCAGCAGGCTCAGCCGCAGCAGAACGTAGATGCCGACCTTGGTCATCAACGCGAACATCGCCGCCACCGCCGGTGCCGACGCCGCATAGGTACGCGGCAACCAGAAGCCCAGTGGCCACATCGCGGTCTTGATCAGGAAGGCCACGCCGAGGATCGCCGCCCCCGCATGCAGCAACGCCCGCGTGCGCTCGGGCACATGCGGGATCAGCTCGGCCAGTGCCGCCATGTTCAGGGTGCCGGTCACGCCGAAGATCAGGCTGACGCCGAGCAGGAACAGCATCGACGCGGCCAGATTGACCGCGATGTAGTGCAGCCCCGCGCTGACCCGTCGCGCGCCCGAGCCGTGCAACGCCAAGCCGTAGGACGCGGCCAGCAACACCTCGAAGAACACGAACAGGTTGAACAGGTCGCCGGTGAGAAACGCCCCGTTGAGGCCCATCAGCAGGAACTGCAGCAACGGCTGGAAATGGCCGCCGCGATGCTGCCAGCGACCCAGCGCATACGGCAGCACCGCCAGCCCCAGCACGCAGGTCAGCAACACCATCAGCGCCGACAAGCGGTCGGCCACCAGCACGATGCCGAAACGCGCGGGCCAGTCACCGATGCGGTACACCGCGGCCAGCGTGCCATCGCCGGCCACCGCCTGCATCAACGCAGCGGCCGCCAGCACCAGCACGACACCCGAACCGACACTCAGCGCCAACACCGCACGCCGCCGTTTCTCGCCGACCAGCAACTGCAGCGCGGCCACCAGCAGCGGCAGCAGGATCGGCACGATGACCAGATGGCCACTCACGGTGTGCCATCCTCGCCATCGACATGGTCATTGCCGGTCAGCCCGCGCGAGGCCAGCAGCACGACCAGAAACAGCGCGGTGGTGGCGAAGCCGATCACGATGGCGGTCAGCACCAGCGCCTGCGGCAACGGGTCGGCGTACTGCGCGATGTCACCACCATGCAGTACCGGGTCGGCGCCGGTGCGCAGGCCGCCGATGGAGAAGATGAAAAGGTTCACCGCGTAGGAAATCAGGGTCAGCCCGATGATCACCTGGAAGGTGCGCGGGCGCAGCAGCAGCCACACGCCGGACGCGGCGAGAATCCCGATGGCGGCGGCAAGCACGAGTTCCATCAGTTCTGCTCTCCGGTTTCGGCAACGGGAAGCTGACGCGGCCGGCGCAACGACTGGTGCGCCAGCGCGATCAGCATCAGCGTGGTGGCACCGACCACCACGCAGAACACGCCAAGGTCGAACAGCACCGCCGAGGCCAGCGGCAGCCGTCCCAGCAGCGGCAGTTCGACGTACTGGAAATGGGTGGTCATGAAGGGATGCCCAAACAGCAGCGAGCCCAGCCCGGTCAGCACCGCCAGCAACAGCCCGGCGCCGATCCAGCGCACCGGCAGCACGCGCAGGTGCGACTCCACCCAGCGCGCGCCACGCGCCATGTACAGCAGAATCAACGCCACCGCCACGGTGATGCCGGCGACGAAGCCTCCGCCCGGCAAATCGTGCCCGCGCAGGAACAGGTGCAACCCGAACAGCAGGATCACCGGGAACATCAGCTGGATGATCAGGCCCGGGATCATCAGGTAGTCGGTCAGCGAGTGGTCGACGATCTGTTCGGGCTGATCGTCGACGGGCACGGTCTGCCGCCGTTGCTGCATCGGTGCGTCGATGCTCTCGGCGGCGGGACGGAAGCGACGCAGCAGGGCGAACACGGTCAACGCCACGATCGCCAGCACGCTGATCTCGCCCAGGGTATCGAAGCCGCGGAAATCGACCAGGATCACGTTGACCACGTTGTGGCCGCCACCTTCGACGTAGGCACGCTCGAGGAAGAAGTGCGAGATCGAGCCTTCCACCGGGTGCATCATCGCCGCATACGCCAGGCAGGCCACACCGGCACCGACCACCACCGCGATCAGCATGTCGCGACGGCGACGGAAGCGGTGCGTGCTGCTCTCCGTCACCAGGCCGGCAATCCGCTTGGGCAGCCAGCGCATGCCGAGCAGGATCAGGATCGTGGTAACCACCTCCACCAGCAACTGGGTTGCCGCCAGATCCGGCGCGGACAACCACACGAAACTGACGCAGGACACCAGCCCCGCGCCGCCGGTGAGGATCAGCGCGACCAGCCGATGGAACTTCGCCTGGCTCGCCGCGCCGACCGCGCACACCGCGCCGATCAGCCAGAGCAGGCCGAAGGCGGGATCGACGCTGGACCAGCGCGGATCGAAGCCGAACGGCGCACTGGTTGCGGCCAGGCCACCGGCCAGCAACGCCAGCAGGATGATCAGCAGCAGTTGCGTCTGCAGCCGGCGGGTGGGGAAACGGCACTCGATCCACTGCGGGATATCCGCCGCGAACACCGCCAGCACGCGCTCGAACATGCGCTTGCCACTGAGCCGCCCGGTCAACGGCGCCGACTCCCGGCCGGCAAAGTAGGCCCGCAACCGCGAGTACAGCAGGCAGCCCGTCACGAAGGCGAAGATGCTCATCAGCAGCGGCGTGGTCACGCCGTGCCACACGGCCAGGCTGTAGACCGGCATGTCGGTGCCCAGCACCGAACCGGCGGCAACGTGCAGGGTCGGCCCGATCACCTGCCCCGGCAGCATGCCCACCAGCAGGCAGGCCAGGGCCAGGAAACCGATCGGGAAACACATCCACAGCGGCGGCTCGTGCGGCTGGCGCGGCATCCCGGCCGGCACGCGGCCGAAAAACACGCCGCGCACGAAACGGATCGAATAGGTCACGCCAAATGCACTGGCCGCCACCGCGATCACCACCGAGATCGCGTCCAGCAGCGGCCCCTGCTTTGCCGCCAGGGTTTCGGCGAAGAACATTTCCTTGGACAGGAAGCCGTTCAGCAGCGGCACGCCGGCCATCGCCGCGCCGGAAACCAGCGCCAGCGTGGCAGTGATCGGCATGAACCGGCGCAACCCGCCGAGCTTGCGCAGATCCCGCGTGCCGGCCTCGTGGTCGACCGCGCCGGCCGCCATGAACAGCGACGCCTTGAAGGTCGCATGGTTGACGATGTGGAAGATCGCCGCGACCACGCCCAGCCCGCTGCCCAGGCCGACCAGCATGGTGATCAGGCCCAGATGGCTGATCGTGGAATACGCCAGCACGCCTTTCAGGTCCTGCTCGAACATCGCCGAGTACGCGCCGACGATCAGGGTCACCATGCCGGCACCACCGACGATCCAGTACCACTGGCTGGTACCGCCCAGCACCGGCCAGAACCGCACCAGCAGGAACACTCCGGCCTTCACCATGGTGGCCGAGTGCAGGTAGGCCGAAGCCGGCGTCGGCGCCGACATCGCCTGCGGCAGCCAGAAGTGGAACGGGAACTGTGCGCTCTTGGTGAACGCACCGAGCAGGATCAGCAGCAGGGTCGGCGTGTACAGCGGATGGGCACGCACCACGTCGCCCGCAGCGAGGATCGCGTCCAGCTCATAGCTGCCCGTGATGTGGCCCAGCAGCAACATGCCGGCAAACAGGCACAGCCCGCCGCCGGAGGTGACCACCAGTGCCATCCGCGCACCGTCACGCGCCGAGGCACCGTTGTTCCAGTAGCCGATCAGCAGGAACGAGAACAGGCTGGTCATTTCCCAGAAGAACACCAGCTGGATCACGTTGCCGGACATCACGATGCCCAGCATCGAGCCCATGAAGGCCAGCAACAGCGCGAAGAATCGCGCCAGCGGGTCTTCCGGCGACATGTAGTAGCGCGCGTAAAGCCCGACCAGGGCGCCGATGCCGCAGACCAGCAGCATGAACAGCCAGGTGAAGCCATCCACCCGCAGCACCAGGTCCAGCCCCAGCCCCGGTGCCCACGGGATCGACTGGCGCAGTACGCCGCCGGCCGCGATCGCCGGGTACAGCCACAGCGAAAGCAGCAGGCCGCAAAGTGCCGTGGCGGTCATCAGCCATGCCGCGCGATTGTGTCCGCGACCACGCATCAGCCAAGCCACCATCGCCGCCACGAAGGGCAGACACAGGATGACGCTTGGCACGGTGGTGTCGGGCATCGGTTATCGCACTCATTGAAAAGGTCGGCACTGCCGGCAATCGACATGGGTTGCCGGCATTTCGACGGACAGCGGTGCCCCTCGGACAGGCAGGCATCCGGACATGCCGCGTCGCGGGCCATCGTTGCGATCGTCCGCATGCTCTCATTCAGCAATGTCCCCGATTCTATCGTCCGCCCCGCACAACCGGCAACGGCCATGCACGGCGCCTGCATGCCGGTTGTTCCTCATGCAGACGCTGACGGCACGATTGCCGGCGCTCCGTGCGCAGTGGCACGCCGGCCGGCCACCACCGGGAGTGCCGGTCAGGAACGACCGGATGCCGGCGTGGCCCGGTAGTGCCGGGTGAAAGTGTCGATCACCACCCCCATCGCCTGGCGCCAGCGCGCCAGCAACGTGGCGTTGATCTCCGGATCGGTATCGGCAATCACCTTGAGCAGGCTTTCGAGCCAGTGGGCGTGGAGTTCCGGTGACACCGGGACGTGCCCGGCCTTGCTGTGCGCATCCGCCATCTTTTCGACCGAACGCTGTGCCAGCGGGCTGCCGGCCGCGTACAGGATGGCCACGCTGATGCCGCGGCGCATCGACACCCGCTGCCGGCCCATGTCGGTACGGGCGAACATCGGCGGGATGCGCGGATCGCTGGCCAGCAAGGTCACGTAGAAACGTTCGATGAAGCCGTGGTCACGCAGGCAACGGCCATAGCTCTGCTGCAAGTCGTGGTAATCGTCGGTCATGGAGAGATTCCGGTGGGGAGGTCGGAACGAAAGACAGGGCACCCGGCGGTGCCCCGGAAAAGCATGGTCGTGGCCATGCGGAAGCCTGTGCGGCTTCAGAAGCGGTAACCGAAGCCCAGGCCGTACACCCACGGATCGATCCTGGCCGTACCTGCCTTGGCGCCATCGACATGGATGTCGCTGTCGATGTCGATCCAGCGCACGTCCGCGGTCAGCAGCCAGCGTGGCGACAGACTGATATCGACGCCCGCATGCGCGGCGGCACCCCAGCTGTCGTCGGCTTTCACCCGTGCGCCCTGCAGCGGCCCTTTGCCCTTGGTGTCGAAGAAACAGGTGTAGTTGAGGCCGGCGCCGACGAATGGCGACACTTTTGCATCCGGCAGGAAGTGGTAGTTCACGCCGATCACCGGCGGCAACTGCCTGGTGCGTGCAGCGCTGACACCGTCGAGCGTCACCTCATGCTTGAACGGCAATGCGGCGAGCGCCTCGATGCCCCAGTTCGGCGTGGCCAGATACTCGATGCTGCCGGTGAGCCGGATGCTGCTGTCGACGCTTGCCCGCATGCCGGCAAGATGGCCGCTGTCGAATCGGGGATCGACCGCGTGCACGCCGGCACGGACAATCCAGTGGTCGTCGCCCGCATGGGCAACCGGTACCGAGGCGACGGCAAGCACGACGGCAGCCAGCAGCGGGAAAGCGGCTTTCATGATGTCTGTCCTTGGGGAAGGGGCCGGCATTGTCAGCCGCCCTCCCGCGCCATCCATTGACCGCAGTCAAAAATGCCCTCGCCTGATGCGGAATGCGACGCCATGCCACAGGCAGGCCCGCATGGCGGGTCACGGCCCCGGGAAAGATCGCGGGACGCACGGACGTCACGCCGTGTCCGCGCCGCCTTAAGCACTTCGTAAGCGGATGAACGGATAATCCCGGAACCTGTCGCGCCATCATCCTGCCCTGCGACCGGAGGAACCTGCCCGTGCACATCATTCTGGTCGAGGACGACGCCCAACTCGGTGCGGCAATCCAGCGCGCGCTGGAGCGCCTCGCCTATACCGTCAGCTGGCTGCGCGACGGCCGCACGGCGCTGATCGCGCTGCGCGACCAGACCGCCGACCTGGTCCTGCTCGACCTCGGCCTGCCCGGCAAGGACGGGCTCGACGTGCTGGTCGAAGCCCGCCGCATGCACATCAACACCCCGATCCTGGTGATGACCGCGCGCGACACGCTGGAAGACCGCGTGCGCGGCCTCGATGCCGGCGCCGACGACTATCTGGTCAAACCATTCCATCTGGAAGAACTGGGCGCACGCATCCGCTCGCTGACCCGCCGCGCCCAGGGGCTGGCCGCCAACCGCATCGATGCGGGCGCGCTGAGCCTCGACATGGGCACGTCCGAGGTGCATTTCCGCGGCGAACGGATCGAGCTGACCAAGCGCGAGTTCGCGCTGCTGCAGATCCTGATGGAGCGCGCCGGCAAGCTGGTGCGCCGCGAGAGCCTGGAAAACTCGCTGTACGGCCTCGACAACGTGGTCGGCACCGGCGCCCTGGAAGTGCTGGTGCACACACTGCGCCGCAAACTGAGTTTCGACACCATCCAGACCGTGCGCGGCTTCGGCTACATGATCCCGCGGGAACCGCAGTGAAGCGCGCCAGCCTGCATGGCCGGCTGCGCTGGCTGATCATCGTGGTGCTTGCCGCCGTGCTGCTGCCGCTGGGCATGTTCAGCTTCCAGCGCACCATCACCGAAGTGGACGAACTGTCCGACGGGAGGCTGGCGCAGTCAGCCCGCACGCTGCAGGCACTGATCGGCCATGCCGACCTGCATGGGCTCGACAGCGAGGACCGGCTGATACCGATCCTGGACGGCCAGCCGGGCCTGTCTGCCTCCCGGGTGTTCACCTACGAATCCGAGGTCGGCTTCCAGATCTTCGACAAATCGAACCACCTGCTGATGGCCACCGCCAACCTTGCCTCGCTGCCACCGCCGGAAGCCGGCGAGGCGGATTTCCGCGACCTGAACCAGAATGGCTACCGCTGGCGCGTGTTCACCCTGCACGATCCCACCAGGGGCATGGTGATACGCACCGGGGAGCGCTACGACAGCCGCGACGACATCACCCACGCCCAGTGGCTGGAACATGGCCTGCCACTGCTGGTCGGCCTGCCGCTGCTGGCCTTGCTGACCGGCTGGGCCGTGCGCCGGGGATTGCAGCCGCTGCAATCGCTGACCCGGGCCCTGTCCACACGCGAGCCCGGCAGCCGCGCACCGGTACGGCTCGACGACGCGCCACAGGAGCTTCAGCCCGTGCTGGACGCCCTCAACGCACAGCTCGCGCGGCTGGAAGATGCGCTTGAGCGCGAGCGCCGCTTCAGCGCGGACGTGGCACACGAACTGCGCACGCCGCTGGCCTCGGTAATGATCAACCTGGAAAACGCCGAGGCCAGTACCGGCCCGGCCGAGATGAATCTGGCCCTGGGCAGCGCCCAGCACGGCATCGCCGCACTGGCCCGGCGCATCGAGCAGCTGCTGGCGCTGGCCCGGCTCGAGGCGGGTGCGGCATCGGGTCAGCGCAGCAGCATCGACCTGGTCACCGTGGCAATGGATGTCATCGAGGAACTGGCACCGGTCATTGCCGAAAACCACGTGGAACTGAGCTTCGCGCGGTTGTCGCCGCAGGTGTTCGTGCAAGGCAACGAGGCCGCGCTCGCCGCCCTGCTGCGCAATCTGTTGGAAAACGCGATGCGCCACGCACCGACCGACAGCGGCCAGGTGCAGTTGTCCATCGAACAGGGCACGCAGGCCGCCTTCATCGACGTGATCGACAACGGCCCCGGCATTCCCGCTGAGCGCCGCGCCGGCGTGTTCGCCCGCTTCCACCGCGAAGCCGGCAGCCGCGGTGACGGTTACGGCCTGGGCCTGTCGATCGTGCAGCGGGCGGCGCAACTGCACGACGCCAGCATCGAACTGCTCGATTCGCCCTACGGCAACGGCCTGCGCGTGCGCGTGACCATCCCGCTTCAGCCCGCCGCCTGAGTCGCCGCCTGCTGCTCCAGCCAATCGGCCAGCTGCATCAACACCTGGCCGCGCCCCGGCTCGGACTCGTTGAACAGCTCGTGGTACAGCAACGAGAAGAACCGGGTGGTGATCTTCCCGCTGGCTGCCGCGGCACGGGCAAAGCTGCGGCTGCCGGCGGGGTCCACCACGCTGTCGCTGTCGGCCACCAGCAACAGCGTCGGCACCGGAAGCGTGGCCGCATCGGCGATGCAGCGCGCGCCATCGCGGAAGATGAAATCGGCCATTCGCGGGGTGATCCGGCTGTGCCGCAGCGAGTCCTGCTTGTACTCCGCAAGCAACTGGCGGTCATGCGTCAGTTGCTCGGAATGCATCCCGGTGCGCAACGGCAGACCGGGGGCGACCCGTGCCAGCCAGCGGGCCAGCGCCACCATCCACGGCGATTCGTGGGTGCGCAGCGCCGGTGACGACAGCACCAGCCCCGGTGGCACCACCCGGCCATCCAGCACCGTGCGCAACGCCACCAGACCGCCCATGCTGTGGCCGAGCAACAACGGTGGATAACCCAGCGTGTCGGCATAGTCGTGATAGACGCTGGCCAGATCCCGCAACAGATCGTCGCCATGACGCAACGCGGCACGCGGGCCCGGCGTGCGGCCGTGGCCGCGCTGGTCGTAGCTGCGCACCGCATGGCCGCGCTGATTGAACCATTGCGCCAGCCGCTGGTAACGGCCGCCATGCTCGCCCAGGCCATGCACGATCAGCACCGCACCACGCGACTGCGGCAACGGCCAATCGTGCAGGAACAAGCGTTGTCCGTCCGCCATCACCCGCCATCCGGCATCATCCACCGCCGCCGTACCCCAGCCTTGTCGCACCCACGCCTCCTCATCGCCGGATCCCGCCGCGCCACCTTCCGGCACACGGCATGCCAAAAGCCGATACTGACATGGCACCTATCCGCATGCATCCGGCCAACGCCATGGATCACATGCCGGCCATCCCCATGTATGGTTCCATGACGTTTCCACCGCCGCCGCGCGATTCCCTGCCCATGCGCGACAACCCATCCCCGCTGGACGATTTCCACCCGGCCGTCGCCGCCTGGTTTCGCCGGACATTCCCGGCACCCACGGCAGCGCAGGACGAGGCATGGCCTGCAATCCGGGCTGACCGGCACACTCTGGTCGCCGCGCCCACCGGCTCGGGCAAGACGCTGACCGCCTTTCTTGCCGCGATCGACACGCTGGTACGCGAAGGCGTGACCCATGGCGGCGTGCTGGCCGACACCACCACGGTGCTCTACGTGTCACCGCTGAAGGCACTGTCGAACGACATCCACGTCAATCTGGACGCACCGCTGGAAGGCATCCGCAGCGAGCTGGAGGCGCTGGGCCTGCCCGACGTGGCGATCCGCACCGCGGTACGCACCGGCGATACCCCGCAGGTGGAGCGCAACCTGCTGCGCCGGCAGCCGCCGCACATTCTGGTGACCACGCCGGAGTCGCTGTACGTGCTGCTGGGCTCGGCCTCCGGCCGCGGGATGCTGGCCGGCGTGCGCACGGTGATCGTCGACGAGATCCATGCCCTGGCCGGCAGCAAGCGCGGCTCGCATCTGACGCTGTCGCTGGAGCGGCTGGAGTCGCTGTGCCAGCGCCGGCTGCAGCGGATCGGACTGTCGGCGACGCAGAAGCCCATGCGCATGGTCGCCGACTTTCTTGTGGGTGGTGTTGCTTCTCTGGAAGAGCAGTGCGCCATCATCAATACCGGCCACGATCGCCCGCGCGACCTCGCCATCGAGGTGCCGCCGGTGCCGCTGGAAGCGGTGATGTCCAACGACGCGTGGGAGCTGGTTTACGACCGCATCACGCAACTGGCGCAGGCACACCGCACCACCCTGGTCTTCGTCAACACCCGGCGCATGGCCGAGCGTGCCGCACGGCACCTGTCCGAGCGGCTGGGCAAGGAGCAGGTGGCAGCGCACCACGGCAGCCTGTCGAAGGAACTGCGGCTGGATGCCGAGCAGCGGCTCAAGCGCGGCGAGCTGTCGGTGCTGGTGGCCACCGCCTCGCTGGAACTGGGCATCGACATCGGCGATGTCGAACTGGTCTGCCAGCTCGGCTCGCCACGTTCGATCGCCGCCTTCCTGCAGCGCGCCGGCCGTGCCGGCCACAGCGTCGGCGGCACGCCGAAGGCGCGGCTGTTCCCTGCCAGCCGCGACGAGCTGGTCGAATGCACCGCCCTGCTCGATTGCGTGCGCCGCGGCGAACTGGACACGCTGGTGATACCGCCCAGCCCGCTGGACGTGCTGGCCCAGCAGATCGTGGCCGAAGTGGCCTGCACCGAATGGAACGAGGACGCGCTGTACGACCTGGTCCGCCGCGCCTACCCGTATCACGGACTGGAGCGCCCCGCATTCGACGCGGTGGTGCGCATGCTGGCCGAGGGCTTCACCACCCGCCAGGGTCCGCGTGCGGCCTACATCCACCGCGACGCGGTGAACCGGCAGTTGCGGCCACGGCGCAGTGCCCGGCTGGTCGCGCTGACCTCCGGCGGCACCATTCCCGATACCGCCGACTACAAGGTGGTGCTGGAACCGCAGGCGATCGTGGTCGGCACGGTGAACGAGGATTTCGCCGTCGAAAGCATGGCCGGCGACATCTTCCAGCTCGGCAATGCCAGCTACCGCATCCAGCGCGTCGAGCGCGACCGGCTGCGGGTGGAGGACGCGCACGGCGCGCCGCCGAGCATCCCGTTCTGGCTGGGCGAGGCGCCGGGGCGCAGCAACGAGCTGTCGTTCGGAGTATCCCGGCTGCGCGAGGAGCTGGCCGCCCTGTTCGAAAAGGGCGGGAAGGATCAGCAGCCTGCTCTTGCCTGGCTTCGCGACACTATTGGCCTGTCCGATGCCGCCGCCCGGCAACTGGTCGACTACCTTGCCCGCGCCAGGGCCGCGCTCGGCGTGCTGCCCGACCAGAACACACTGGTATTGGAGCGCTTCTTCGACGAATCCGGCGCCACCCAGCTGGTGTTGCACACACCATGGGGCAGTCGCATCAACCGCGCCTGGGGACTGGCGCTGCGCAAACGCTTCTGCCGCCAGTTCAACTTCGAGCTGCAGGCCGCGGCCACCGAGGACGCGATCGTGCTGTCGCTGTCGACCAGCCACAGTTTCCCGCTGGAAGAAGTGGCGCATTACCTGCACTCCAACACCGCCGAACACGTGCTGGTGCAGGCCCTGCTCGACGCGCCACTGTTCCCCGCGCGCTGGCGCTGGAACGCGGTCACCGCGCTGGCCCTGCCACGCTTCACCGGCGGCAAGCGCACGCCGCCGCCACTGCAGCGCATGAAGAGCGAGGATCTGCTTGCCGCGGTGTTCCCCGATCAGGTCGCCTGCCTGGAAAACATCGTCGGCGAGCGCGAGATCCCCGACCACCCGCTGGTCAACCAGACCCTGCACGACTGCCTGCGCGAAGCGATGGATGTGGACGGACTGCTGGTGATCCTGCGCCGGATCGAGGCCGGCGACATCACCATCGTGGCACGCGATCTGGCCGCCCCCAGCCCGCTGGCCGCCGAAATCCTGAATGCCGCACCTTACGCCTTCCTCGACGACGCCCCGCTGGAAGAACGCCGTACCCGCGCCGTGCAGACCCGCTACGCCAACAGCACCGACGACCTCGGCCAGCTCGATGCGGAAGCCATCAGCGCCGTGCGCGACGAAGCCTGGCCGCGGGTGCGCGACGCCGACGAGATGCACGAGGCTCTGACCCTGCTCGGCTTCACCAGCGCCGACGAAGTGGCCGCCCATCCCGGCTGGAGCGAATACCTGCAACTCCTCGCCAAAGCCCACCGCGCCACGCTCCTGCTCCCCGGCACCGACCCCCGCGCCCCCATCCACACCAGCGCCGAACTGCTGCCGCTGTGGCTGGCCGTGCACCCGGGCGCAACCCTGCAACCGCCGATCAGCGCCCCCGCCGAATACGCCGCACAGGCCTGGACCCGTGAAGACGCCCTGCTGGAACTGGTCCGTCGCCGCCTCGGCGGACTCGGCCCGGTCACGCTGGAAGTCCTGGCTGCACCGATCGGCGTGGATCCTGCCGACGTGATGCAGGCCCTGCTGCGCCTGCAGACCGAGGGCTTCGTGATGCAGGGCCGCTTCAGCCCCGATGCCGGCAATACCGAATGGTGCGAGCGGCACCTGCTGGCACGCATCCACCGCTACACCATCGGCCGGCTGCGCCGCGAGATCGAGCCGGTCAGCCGACGCACGCTGATGCGCTTCCTGTTCGACTGGCAACACGTGTCGGCGGCCACCCGCGCCAGCGGCCCGGATGCGCTGGTCGCCACGCTGGCCCAGCTGGAAGGCTATGAAGCCGCAGCCGGCGCGTGGGAATCGGAAATCCTGCCGGCGCGGGTCAGCGACTACGCGCCGCACTGGCTGGACGAACTGTGCCGCGCCGGCCGCATCACCTGGGGTCGCCTGCGCCACGGCAACGGCGGTGGCGGGCCGGTGCGCAGCACGCCGATCGTGTTGTTGCCACGCCGGCACATGGCCGTCTGGACGGCTGCGGCACACGGCGATGGCATGCAGGAGATCCTGCTTTCCTCGCGCGCCCAGGCGGTACTCGACGCACTGCAGGCCCACGGCGCGCTGTTCTTCGACGAACTGCTGACCGACACCCGGCTGCTGCGTACCGAACTGGAGGATGCACTGGGCGAGCTGGTCGCCGCCGGCCGGGTCAGCGCCGACAGCTTCGCCGGCCTGCGCGCCCTGCTGCTGCCAGCGGCGAAACGCGACCATGCCCGGCATCGCCGGGTACGACGGCATGTCTTTGGCGGGATCGAGGATGCCGGGCGCTGGGCGGCGACCGTTGCTCCATCCAGCGGCGAGGAAAACAGCCTCCGGCAGGCACAGTCCCTCACCTCACCCCTCTCCCCGCAGGGGAGAGCAAGCGAACAGAGTACAACGCACGACGAAAACCTCACGAATGTAGAGCACATCGCCCGCGTCCTGCTGCAACGCTACGGCGTGGTGTTCTGGAAACTGCTGGAACGCGAGGCGCCGTGGCTGCCGCCGTGGCGCGAGTTGCGACGGGTGTACCAGCAACTGGAGGCGCGGGGCGAGATCCGTGGCGGGCGCTTCGTCGAGGGTCTGGTCGGCGAACAGTTCGCCCTGCCCGAGGCCATCGCTCCCCTGCGGGCGGCCCGCCAGCGGGCGGATGACGGCGAACTGGTCTGCCTCAGCGGCAGTGATCCCCTGAACCTGGTCGGCACCGTGCTGGCCGGCGACAAGGTGCCGGCGCTGACCGGCTCGCGCGTGCTGTACCGCGATGGCATGCCGATTGCCGCCCTGGTCGGTGGCAAGCCATTGGCCCTGACCGGACTGGACAGCGCCGACCTGCAACAGGCCAGCCGCATCCTGCGCCGACTGCCCGCCTCCACCCCCGACACACGCATGGAGATCCACTGATGGGCTGTCTGCCGGTCCTGTTGCTGTTTCCGCTGGGCTTCGGTATCGGCTACCTGCTGGGCGGCAATACCGGCGCACTGTGGGGCGCCGGCATCGGCCTGCTGCTGGGTCTGGGATTGATGGGACTGTTCATCCGCGCCTTGCGCCGTCGACGCTGACGCCCCGGCCGCATCCGCCCCGTGCCGTTGCCGCGGCACGGGGCGGATGCGGCCTTCCCGCGTGGCTCAAAGCGCCACGCGGACACCAAGGTTGGCGCGCACGCCATCACGCCGGCCATGGGTCGACTTCTGGTAGCGCGTGTCGAAGTGCAGCTCGACGCCCTTGGCCAGGTCGCCGGTGAAACCGACGCTGAGATCACCGCTGGTGTCGGGAATGGCATCGTTGAGCGTGGTGCCGCCGACCGTGACAGCAACCGCATCGCGGTAGTCGCGTTGCACGCCGACCCCGACATAGGGCGAAGCATTGCCCATGCCCAACCACGACTTCGGCGCCCGGGCAAAACGCACCTCCGCCCGGGCGCGCAGCGCGTTGTCGTTGATCTCCTCGACATCCGAAATGTTGTCGATGAAGTGGCCAAGCGAGAGGTGCTGGTAAGCCACCTGCAGCTCCGGCTGCACGAACCAGCCGCTGTTGCCCATCGCACTGGAGATGCCGACCTCGACCGAGGCGGTGCCACCCCAGCCGCTCTGATGCCCGGCATCCAGCACGGCATCGCGGTACTGGTTGCGGTAATGCAGCAGCTGGCCGGCCAGGTCGATGTAGCCGCCGTTGGCCCCAAAGTAGGTCCAGTAGGTGCCGATGCCCTTGGTCTTGGTCTCCATCCGGCCGGCCAGACCCCGCTCGCCGGCCCTGGCCCGCTCGTTGTCGGACAACGCGGCGCGACTGCCGCCAATGCTGGCCATCAGGCCGAAGTGCGTGCTGGCGTCACCCTCGACAGTGGAATGGACGTCCATGCCGAACTGGGTGGCGAACATCTGCACGTCGTGCGCCGAGAAACGGGTGCCGTCGATGTCCAGGTCGTGCGCATACATGCGGGCCCAGAAATCAGCCGGCTTCTGTCGCCCGTCTTCGGTGGTGATGCGGCCCTGGTCGCCGACCCGCGAGCGCAGGTCACCGAGCACGCTGAAACCGTACTCGAGGTTGAGCTGGTGGCCGAGCACGTAGCCCGGCACGCCATAACGGAACGCCGGCGCCGGTACCGGCGGCTCGCCGCCACCATTGTCGTCATTGCCGCCGTTGCCGGCATCGCTGCCGTCGATCAGCTCGGAACGCAGATACCAGTCGTTGTCGTCCTTGTCGCCACCCTGGTAGAGCAGGTACTCGTAGGCACCGGCCTGCACCGGCGCCGCCAGGCGGAAGCTGTCGTCGGCACTCTCGCCGTCGACCTGCACGACCTGGATGCCATCACCCTCGGTCATCGCGCCATCGCCGCTCCAGGGGTTGACCAGCAGGGCACTGCGACCACTGACATCGCCCTGGACGACCAGCCGGCCGGTATCGGAATGCTCGTCGCCCAGCACCGTGTTGATGCGCACCGTACCGCCGCCGGCAAAGTCGCCGGCGACCGTCAGGGTGCCGAACGGATAGGCTGCGTTGCCCGGATCGACGAAACTGCCCGCCGGGGCGGACACCCTGCCGACCATGCCGGTGCCGGACAGGATTGCTCCGCTGGCGATCACCAGATCACCCGGCAGGCTGCCATCGACCTGCAGGCCACCCGCCTCGATCCGCGTGCTGCCACTGAAGCCGTGGTCGCCACTGAACACCAGCGTGCCGGCATTGCGCTTGACCAGAGTGCCATCACCACTGATCCGGTGATCGTAGCTGCCGTCCGCGGCCTGGTCGAAGACCACGGTACCGGCAGTGCCGATGTCGATGTCGCCGCCAAAGCCATCGCTGTCGCCAACCAGGCTGCCCTCGACCACGGTCCAGTCGTTGCTGCCGGTGCCGGCCAGCGTCCAGGTACCCGTACCTTCCTTGAGGAAGGCTTCGAAGCCGGTGAACACCGTGCCAATCAGACCCGCCTCAAAGCTTTCCTCGCCATCGCCGGCGAGCACGAAACTGTCCTCGCCATCCTGGCCCGAGGCGTCGAACGTGCCGATGAAGTCGATCACCGCACCGGTGTTGATGGTGAGCACATCGTCACCATCGAGCAGGTCGATGCTGCCTTCGCCGGCCAGCGTGCCGGACAGGTCGAAACTGTCGTCGCCGGTGGTGCCCAGGTAGCTGCCATCGACGGTCAGCGTGGCGTCCTCGTCGACCACGGTGGTTTCCGGGTCGACCACGGCACCGGCGGCGATCTCCAGTTCGCCCTGGTGGATCTGCACGCTGCCGAACTGCGAGTCGGCCGGGCCGGCAATGGTGAAGCGGCCTTCACCCTGTTTGACCAGGTTCTCGAAGCCCGTCGCACCACCCAGGGTGGCCTGGCTGGCGATATCGGCGGTAAGGGTGTCGTTGCCGGCACCACCGTCGATGGCCGTGGCCAATGCGCTGAGGTCGGCGCCATCGTGCAGGATCAGCGTGTCGTCGCCATCCAGCATGTCGATCGTGCCGTTGCCGCTGACCGTGCCTGCCACTTCGAGGATGTCGTCGCCAGCACCGAAATCGAGGCTGCCATCCACATGGAGCTCCGCACCGGCATCGACGCCGGCCTGCTGGGTGACCAGCTGGCCGGCGGCGGCCACATCCAGCGTGCCGTTCCTGACCTGCACGCTCTCGAATGCCGCGGAAGCCGGGCCGGTGACCGCCAGCGAACCGGCGCCGTCCTTGGTCAGCGTCTCGAAGCCGACGGCGCCGCCGAGGCTGGCGCTGGTGTCGATGTCGGCGATCAGGGCATCGGTGCCCGCACCGCCATCGATCGGGGAAGCCAGCCCGCTGAGGTCGGCGCCGTCATGCAGGATCAGCGTGTCATCGCCATCGAGCATGTCCAACGCCCCCGTGCTGCTGACCGTGCCGGCCACGTCGAAGGTGTCGTCGCCGTCGGTGAAGCTGAAGCCACCTTCGATCGCCAGCGTGGCACCGCTGCCCACCGTTGCCTTGGTGACGCTGCCGATCGAGCCACCGGCGGTCACGTCCAGCGTGCCGCCGAGCACCTCGACCTCGGTCACGTCGGAATCGGCGGGGCCGCGCACTTCGAGCACGCCATCGCCGATCTTGCTCAGCCGCTCAAAGCCGGTGAAGGCTCCGATGCCGGCCGTGGTGTCGATGTCGTAGACGCTGGTGTCGGTGCCGTCGCCACCGGCCACAATGCCGTTGATGACGGTGCCGTCGTGCACGGTGAAGGTGTCGTCACCGGCGCCCAGTGACAGCGCACCGCTGCCGGTGTCCAGCTGGCCGGTGATATCCAGCGCGTCGTCGCCCGCACCAAGATCGCCACTGGCAACCAGACTGGCGCCGGCGCCCACGCGGATCGTGCTGTCACCGGCGTCGCCGGCCAGCGCAACCGCAGCTCCGCCACTCGCCTGGACCGTGCCATCGATATCCAGCGCGGCACCGTCGGCCAGCTCCAGGCCATCGGTCTGCAGGTCGCCGTCAACCTTGAGCGTGCCTCCGTCAACCGCCGTGTCGAAGTAGGCGTGATTGCCGATCAACGTTGCCGTGCCGGTGTTCTGCTTGGCCAGATTCTCGAACCCGGTCACGTTGGTGCCGTCGAAGGCGAGGTCGTCGGCGTTGTCCAGCACCACGCCGTCAATGCCGCCGGTGCCGCCATCGATCGCGATGTCGAATACCGCGCCATCCTGGATGGTCAGCGTGTCGTCGCCATCACCGAGATCGACGCGGCCCGAGCCGCTGACGGTACCGGCCACGGTGAAGCTGTCGTTATCCACGGAACCGCTGTAGTCGCCGTCGATGTTCAGCGTCGCACCCGCGAGCACCGAGGTGGTACGCACGTCGACGAAGCTGGAGGTGCCCTGGATGTCGAGCGTGCCGCCCTCGACCGCCACGTCAGACAGGTTGCTGGTGGCCGGGCCGGTGAAGTGCAAGGTGCCGGTGTTGCGCTTGGTCAGGCTCTCGAACCCCTGCAGCGCACCGATCGAGGCGGTGCCGGTGATGTCGTAGACACGCGTGTCGTTGCCGGCGCCACCGTCGATGGTACCGATGATGTTGGTGCCGTCATGCACCACCAGGGTGTCGTCGCCACCGCCCAGGCTGAAGGTGCCGCCACCGGTGTCGAGGGTGCCGATCACGTCCAGGGTGTCTTCGCCGTCACCGAGGTCGCCGTTGGCGAACGCGGTGGCACCGCTGTCGACGACGACGGTGTTGGCGCCGGCGCTGCCGGTGATCACGGCCTGCGCACCGCTGTTCGACTGCAGAGTGCCGGCGATGTCGAGCGTGGTGTCGTCGGCCATGGCGACCGTGTCGGCCGCCAGCGATTGCGCGACTTCGAGCGTGCCGCCGTCGATGACCACGTCCTCGTAGACGTGCGCACCGTCCAACGTCGCCGTGCCGTCGTTCTGCTTGGTCAGCTGCTCGAAGCCGGACAGATTCGCGCCATCGAGCGTGAACGCATTGGTGTTGTCGAGCACCACCTCGTCGGCAGCGCCGGTGCCGCCGTCGACCGTCGCGCCGAGGATGGCGCCGTCGCGCATCGTCAATGTGTCGTCGCCCGCGCCCAGGTCGACACTGCCGGAGCCATCGAGGGTGCCGTCCAGCACGAAACTGTCGTCGCCCGCGGACCCGGCATAGCTGCCGTCGACATTCAGCGTCGCGCCGGCGGCCACCGTGGTCGCGGAAACATCGGTGATGTTGGCTGCTGCACCGACGTCCAGCCTGCCGCCTAGTACGTTCACGGTGCCGAACGAGGAACCCGCCGGGCCGTTGATGTGCAACGTGCCGGCACCGCTCTTGTCCAGAATCTCGAAACCGGTGACACCGCCCAGCGTGGCGCTGGTGGCGATGTCGGCATCGATCAGGTCGTCGCCAGCGCCACCGTCGATCGACGTGGCCAGGCCGCCCAGATCGGCACCGTCGAGCAGGGTCAGCGTGTCGTCACCGCCGAGCATGTTGATGCTGCCATCGCCTTCGACGTTGCCGGCCACGGTGAAACTGTCGTCGTCGGCAGTGAAGCCGAATGTGCCGTCGACGTTGAGGGTGGCACCGGCGTCGACGGTCGCGCTGCCTGTCGCGATCGAGCCGGTTGTCGTGACGTCCAGCAGGCCGCCATGCACCTGGACTTCATCGAAACCGGAGGCACCGTTGATCTGCAGGCCGCCGTCGCCGGACTTGCCCAGCGACTCGAAGCCGATGGTGCTGTCCAGCGGCACCAGGTAGCCGTCGTCGACGGTGACGTTCAGCGTGTCGATGCCGTCGCCCGCGTCCAGGGTGCCGATCACCACGGTCGTGTTGTGGAGGGTGAAGGTGTCGTTGCCAGCCCCCAGGCTGAACTCGCCAGCGCCCGTATTGAGCGTGCCGGCCACGTCCAGCTCGTCGTCACCGTCGCCGAGATCGCCGCTGGCAAACAGTGCGGCACCATCAGCCACGCGCACGACGTTGTTGCCGGCGCTGCCGGTGATCGTGGTCGACGGGGTACCGTTGCCCTGGACCGTGCCGAACACCTCCAGCGTGGTGCCGTCGGCCATGTCGATGGTCGAGCTGTCCAGCGTGCTGGTTACCGCCAGCGTGCCGTTGTCGAGATGGGTTTCGTCGTAGGCATGCGTGCCGGCCAGCGTCGCCGTTCCCGTGTTCTGTTTGACCAGTTGTTCGAAGCCGTCCACGAAGGAGCCGTCGAAGCTCATGCCGGCCGCATTGTCGAGCACCACGCGGTCGCCCGCGGCCCCACCGCCATGGATCGCGATACCCAGTGCCGCGCCATCCTGCAGCGTGAGCACGTCATCACCGTCACCGAGGTCAATGCTGCCGGAGCCCTCGACCGTACCGGCCACGGTGAAACTGTCACCGGTGGCGCTGCCGGCGTAGCTGCCGTCGACGTTCAATGTGGCACCGGTGGCCACGCTGGTGTCGGTGACGTCGGCAATGGCGCCGCCCGCACCGACATTCAGCGTGCCCTCCGACACCTGTACCGTGCGGATGTCGCTGTCCGCGGGACCGTTGATGTTGAGCGTGCCGGTGCCTGTCTTGTCCAGCGCCTCGAAACCGGTCAGCGCACCGATGTCGGCAACCAGATCGATGTCGTAGACGCCGGTGTCGTTGCCGGCGCCGCCATCGACCGTGCCCAGGATCTGCGTGCCGTCGTGGATCACGAAGCTGTCGTCGCCGGCGCCCAGCGAGAACGTGCCGGCACCGGTATCGAGCACACCGGCCACGTCCAGCGTGTCGGCGCCATCGCCGAGGTCGCCGGTGGCACGCAGGGTGCCGTCGCTGCCCACCTTCACGGCATTGCTGCCGGCACTGCCGGCGATGGCCGCCGCGCCGCCACCATCGGCTTCCACCGTACCGTCCACGTCGAACTCGGTATCGTCGGACAGGGACAGGGTCGGCGTACGCAGCGTGCCGGCGACGGCCAGCGTGCCGCCAACGAGTGTGGTGGCGACGGTGAACGACTGCGTGCCGGTCATCGTCGCCGTGCCGGTATTCTGCTTGCGCAGTGTTTCAAAATCGCTGGTGGCGCTGCCGTCGAAGGCGAGGTCGTCGGCGCTGTCCAGGACTAGCGTATCGTCGCCACTACCGGCATCGATGCCCATGCCGGCAATCGCGGCGCCGTCGGCCAGGGTGACGCTATCGGCACCACCACCCAGGTCGAGCGTGTCGCCGGTGCCGGTATCCAGTTGGCCGGCAAGCGTGACAATGTCATCGCCGTCGCCCAGGCTGCCGCTGGCGAGCAACGTGCCACCGGTGCCAACGGTCACCGTGTTGACTCCCGCATCGCCGCTGATGCTCGTCTGCGAGCCGTCGCTGGCGTGCACCGTGCCGTCGACAGCCAGGGTGGTACCGGCGTCGAGCAAAAGCAGATCCGTGCCGAGCGTGCCGTCGATGGCCAGCATACCGGCGTCGACGAAGGTTGCATCGAAGTCCTGTTCGCCGGTCATCGTGGCCGTGCCCGCGCCCTGCTTGGACAGTAACTCGAAGCCGGTGCTCTTTCCGCCGTCGAAGGCGAGTGCGGTATCGCTGTCCAGGACCAGTTCGTCGCCGGTACCGGTACCGGCATCGACACCCACGCCAGCAAGCACTGCATCGTCGTGCAGAGTGAAGCTGTCGTTGCCGGCACCCAGAGACAGGCCGGTGCCGGTATCCAGTGACCCGGCAAGATCGACAGCGTCATCGCCGTCGCCGAGATCGCCCTCGGCGACCATGCTGGCGCCGGCGTTCACCAGCACGGTATTGATGCCGGCACTGCCGAAAATCGTGGTCGGCGCACCATCGGCACCGTGCACGCTGCCATCGACGTTCAGCGTGGTGTCGTCGGCCATCGTGATGGTGCCGGTCTCGAGTTCGCCATCGACGTCGAGGGTGCCCTCGGTCACCTCGGTGCCTTCGACATAGGCCTGCGTGCCGGTGAGGGTGAGCACGCCGGCGTCGTGCTTCGACAATTGCTCGAAGCCGCTGAAGCCGCTGCCGTCGAACGTGAAGGCCGCGGCATTGTTGATCTGCAAGGTGTCCGTGTCGGCATCGGTGCCGGCATCAACGCCGCTGCCGTTGACAGTCGCACCATCGTTCAGCACCACGGTGTCGGCGCCGGCACCCAGGCCGAAGCCGCCAGTACCGGTATCAAAGGTGCCGGAGATGTCCAGCAGGTCGCTGCCGCCGCCAAGGTCACCACCGGCCACCAGGCTGCCGCCCGCCGCGATGCGGACGGTGCTGGCGCCGGCATCGCCGGTGAGCGTGGCGGCGTCGCCATCGCTGCCCTCGACCGTGCCCCGGACATCCAGGGTCGAAGTGCCGTTGATGGCGATCGTCGCCGAGGCAAGGCTGCCGCCACTGTCGATCTGGAGCGTGCCCGCGTCGATGGAGGTGGCGCCGATGGCATTGTCTACTGCAGTCAGGCGGGTGGTGCCGGTGCCGATCTGGGCGAGTGCGCCGGGGCCGCTCAACGTGCCGTCGAAGTCGAAGGCATCGCTGCGGTTGATCGACAGGGTCGAGGTTCCCGCATCGACGATGACATTGCCTGCGCCGGCATTGCCGGTGGTACCGCCGTTGCCGATCATCAGGTTGCCGTCGTTGATGACGGTGTTGCCGGTATAGGTGTTGTCGCCGGTGAGTATCCAAGTGCCGCTGTCGTTCTTGGCCAGCGTGGTCTTGCCGCTGGCGCTGGCATCGGCGATGGTCCCACCCATGATGTTGTTGCCGGTATTGCTGCCGCCGAGGGCAATGGTGCGTGCGCCGCCACCGCTGAGGGTGGCCGAACCGGTATTGGTGAACTGGATCGCGCCACTGCCGGCCGATTCGATGAAAGTGACGCCCTGGGCCAGGGTGAACAGGCGATCGGTGCTGTCGCCGGCACCGGTGTAGCGCAGGGTCGAGCCATTGCCGATGACCAAGTTCGCGGCCACGTTGGACGACATGCCGATGCTGCTGGCCTGGCCGCCGTCGGCCAGCTTGCTGACGCCGAGGACGCCACCGCTGATGGTGGTGACGCCGGTGTAGCGGTTGCCGTCGTTGGCCAGGATCCAGGTGCTGGCATCGGCCTTGGTGATCCGGGTCACGCCCGAGGCACTGGCGTCGTCGATCTGCGCGGACAGCGTGTTGTCACCGCTGGAGGTGCCGCGCAGGACCAGGGTGCGTGCCGTCGTGCCTTCGAACATGATCGGTGCGGTACTGGTGAAATCGATCGCACCGTCACCCGATGCGGTGAGCGTGCTGCTGACGGCATCTCCCAGCGTGAACTGGCGATCGGTTGAGTCGCCGTCGCCGACATAGGCCAAGGTCCCGCCATCGAGCACGAGATTGGCCGCGTCGGCGCTGGAGCTTCCGATCGAGCTGGCTTCGCCGCCGTCGCCCAGGCACGCGACAGCGAGTGCGCCGCCGCTGATCGTCGTGGTGCCGCTGTAGTCGCTCGTGCAGCCAGCCAGTGTCTGTGTGCCGCTGGCCGTCTTGACCAGGTTGCCGGGGCCGGTAATCGTTCCCGAATAGGAACCGTTGGCGCCACCGACCGTCAGCGTGGCACCGCCCAGCGTGATGCGGCGGGTGATGTCGCCGACGGCAGTGGAGTACTCGGCGATGGTCGACACGGTGTTGTCGAAACCGTCCAGGTCCAGCGTGGACCCGATGCCGTCCATGCGCAGGGCACCGGTGCCGCCGAACGCGGTGATCGATCCTGCGCGCAAGACGCCGCCGCCAAGGTATGTGGTGCCGGCATAGGTGTTGTCGCCCGACAGCACCAGGGTGCCGTCGCCGACCTTGTTGAGCGAACCGCCACCGATGACTTCGCCGCTGAATTCCAGCGTGGTACCGGCTTGTGCCACGCTGATCGCGCCGATGCCGCTGGCGAGCGTGAATCCGCGATTGGTCGCGACGCTGCCGCCCGTGTAGGTGAGACCGCCACCATTGAACACCAGGTTGGCCGCGTCGGCGGTCGATGCACCGATGCTGCTGTTCTGCCCACCATCGGCGATGCAATCGATGCTCAGGCCACTGGCGATGGTGGTGGCGCCGGTGTAGTCGTTGTTGCAACCGCTGAGCACCTGGGTGTAGCTGCCGGCGCCGCGGGTGAACCCACCGGTACCGGTGATGGTGCCGCTGAAGGTTCCGGGGCCCTGAGCCGAAGTGAAAGTGTTGGCACCCAGGTCGACCGTGCCGTCACCGACGAGCGCACCGGCGCTGATGTCGAATCCGCCGAGTTCAAGGACTGCGCCGTTGTTGACGGTCATGTAGTTGTCGGGAGGGCCGAACGCCGAAGCGGAGCCCGCGCGCAGCGTGCCGGCGGCGACGATGGTGTCGCCGGTGTAGGCATTGGTGCCGGTGAGCACCAGGGTACCGGCGCCATCCTTGACCAGCCGGCCGATGCCCACGGCGTTGCCGCCAATGGTCAACGTGGTGGCTGCCTGCGCCACGTCGATGCGACCGTTGCCGCCATCCAGGGTGAACCCGCGGTCGATCCCGGTGCTGCCGCCGGTGTACTGCAGCCGGCCATCGTTCTCCAGAATGAGGTTCGCGGAGCTGTTGCCCGCGGCACCGATGCCGCTGGCGCTGCCGCCGTCGGACAGCGTGCCCACCGAGAGCATGCCGCCGGCAATCGTGGTCACGCCGACGTAGTCGTTGCCGGCGTTGGCCAGGGTCAGCGTGCCGGCGCCGGTCTTGGTGAAGCCGGCATCGTCCGGGCTCGTCACCAGGCCGGTGAAGGCGAGGTCGGTGCCACCGTCGATCTGAATGGTCCGCTGCGGGCCGCCGTTGAGAAGCGTGAAGCCGCGATCGGTCGTGGCCGTGGCGCCGCCATAGCGCAACGTGCCGTTCTGCAGCACCAGGTTCGAGGCATCCGCGGTGGACGCGCCGATGGCGCTGGCCGCGCCACCATTGCCGATGGAGCCGACGTACAGCGTGCCGCCGCTGATGATGGTGGCGCCGGTGTAGTTGCTGGCGGTGTTGTACAGCGTGACCTCGCCAGTGCCGCCCTTGACGAAGTCGATGGCGCCGCTGTTGTCGGTGATCCTCGAGTAGATCAGGACATTGCCGTCGCTGTTCTGCTGGATGCCGAGCGAGCCGCCGCCGGTCGGGCCGGTCAGCGAACCGCCGGTGATGGTCTGGTTGTTGTCCAGTACCGTCGGCGTGACCAGGATGTTGCCATCGATGCCCAGCGTGTCGCCGGCAGCGATGTTGAGCGTCGTCGACTTGGGCGCGGTATAGCGCAGGCCGGCAAGTTGCAGCATGCCGCCGGGGGCGTTCACGATATCCGCGGTGAAGCCGTCCGCGTCGTCGGTGATGATCTGGCCGTCGAGCCACTGCGAGGGATCGTCCTGGACCGTGTAGTCCTCGGGGGCCAGAGCCTCGATGTGCCCGCCCACCACCGTGGCATAGTCCGAACCATTGTTGATCGTGGCCCAGCCGCCGAGTGCGGTGCTGGTGGTGCCGATGAAGCCGTCGGTCGGCAGGTCGAAGTCGATCATGCCGGCGCTGCGGTTGATGGTACCGAGGTCGAGCACGGTGCTGCCGCCCGATCCGGAAACGGCGCTGATGTTGTTGTTGCCGCCGGCGATGTCGACGCCGTTGAACGCCTGCGTGTTGGTTTCGCCGTCGGCGCCGGTGACGAGCAGCGAGCCGCCGGCCATGGTCAGCGTCGACAGGTCCGAAATGATGTTGGCGGTCGGTCCACCGGCCGCCGCGAAATCGAGCCCCAGCGTGCCGCCGAAGATGGTGGTGGCACCGGTATAGGTATTGGCACCGGACAGCACCTGTGTGCTGGCGCCGCGCTTGACGAGGCCGCCGCTGCCGGTGATGTCGCCAGCGTAGGTGCTGCTGCCCGAGGTGTTGTCCAGCGTCAGCGTCGCGCCGCCCAGCGCCACGCTGCCGCCGGTGCCGGACAGGCTGGTGAACGTCGTGTTGATGCCACCCAGATCCAGCGTGCCGCCATTGACGGTGGCGTCGACGGGCGACAGGCCGAAAGCCTGGGCAGTGCCGGCCCGCAACGTGCCGTTCTGCACGGTGATGCTGCCGGTGTAGGTATTGGCGCCGTCCAGCACCCAGATGCCGGAAGCATCGGCGACGAGGTCACCGATGCCGGAGATTTCCCCGGAGAACGTGTTGGTACCGGCGGAGCTGCCGCCCAGTGTCAGCGTATCGGCAACGCCGCCGACGACGAACGAAAGCGGACCGGACAGCGTCAACGAGCCGGTGCCGTCGTTGCGGATGGCAACGGCGCCCTGGCCGGCCCAGGTGCGGTCGCTGGTGGTGGTTGCGCCGGTATAGCTCAGCGTGCCATCCGCGAGGTTGATGGTCGAGCCGGTGCCGAAGGAACTGTTCACGCCAGTATCCGCGAGGACTGGCGCCACCACGGTGATGTTCTGGATGGCACTCACGCCGGTATAGCTGTTGGCGCCGCCCAGAGTGGTGGTGTGCCCTGGGGCACCGCCCAGTATCAGGCTGGTATTGCCGCTGATTTCTCCCGTCAGCGCAATGTCCGCGCTCTCGGCGTTGAAATGGGTTCCGCCGTTGCCGGCAATGTCGCCGGCAAGGGACAACGTCCCCGTGCCGCGGTTGACGATCACCGCGGCGGCGCCGTTGATGCTCCAGTTGCGGTCGGAACTGTCGCCATCGCCGAGATAGACCAGGTTGTCCGAGTACTGGCTCGACTGGTTGAAGTAGATCGTGCCCGCCGTTGCGTCCGTGGGAGCGCCGAGCGAGCTGGCCTCGCCGATATTGCCGATCGACGTGAAGTAGAACGAGCACACGCCATTGCAGCCGCGGAAAGTCGTCGTGCCGGTGTAGTCGTTGGCGCCGTCGCTGAGGACGAGGTCCCGGGCGGCGACATAGACGTTGCCGTTTCCGCTGATATGCGCCGAGCCGGCGCTCAAACCAGCCAGTTGCAGTTGGCCGCTGTCGCCGATGGTCACCGTGCGTGCGGTATCCGTGTCGCCACGGATGTCCAGGATGACATTCGTGCCGGCGCCTGTGGTGATGTCGTTCCCGGCCGCACCCAGCGCGGCGTCGTCGCCCGCCGTAAGGCGACCGCCGTTGATCGCTATGTCGCCACTGAAGGTGTTGGCGCCATTGAGGACGAGTGTGCCGCCGCCGTCCTTGATGAGTCCGCCGCTGCCGGCGAGTACCGAGTCGACGGTCGCCGTGCCGGCATTGACGGCAATCGTGGGAGTCGATCCTGCCAGCGTCAGAGTGTTTCCCGTCAGCATGTAGCCGCTGGTGTTGAAGACGAGGTTGTGTGCGGTGATCGGCGCGCCCAGCGTCACGGTGCCCGCCACCCCGCTGAAGATGGCATTGTCGATTGCACTGTTGTCCCAGGCGGCATAGGGCCCGCTGACGCCGTCTCCGGCGCTGTCCCAGAAGGTGTTCGTCAGGTCCCACGTGCCGCTGCCGCCAAGGTTCACGCTGGTGCGGTTCGCATCCCAGTACTTGTCGGCGGCGTGTGCCGGTGCCTGCATCGCCAGCAGCGCCGCGAGCACCGCCGCGGTCACCGGCCAGGCACGATTCGCCGCCACTGTCGTGACCACCTTGTCGCCCTCGGCAGGTTGAAGCACCGAAGCCCGGGTTCCGCCACCCTTGCCATGGCTCTTGGCGAGTTCGGAGGCAACCATCCAGGCATTGCGGACTCTGGACCAGACGATGCGATAGATACGGTTCACGGCAGATCTCCTGGATGGCACTCGGCGGACTACCGGAAAGATTCCGCCGTCGATTGGAATGAGGGAGTGTGATCAACAGATTCGCCAACGCGGACCCGTGCACTGCAGTGAAGTACGTACAAGGCCGACGCTGACAGAGCACCGGTTTGAAGAATGTGTTGGTTGTCGGGTTCGCATGTCGCGCGCACGGGCGCCGGACTTTTCATAGTCCGTCACGACAGAGCGAAGATGCCGGATGAAAACCGATGCCGGCGTGGCGACGCGATCAATCTCGCGTCATCGACGGCAGGGGAACGGGCTCACTCGGCCAATGATGCATTCGATAGGATGACGGGCGAACCCGGTGCGGGCTCGTACGGTTGTGCGGCGGGTATCCGCTTCGGAGATCGTGACCCTTGGCCCCCTGTGGCCCGCTTGAAGACTCGGTGAACAACAGCGTGTTGGCGACGTTCCGTATCGGCACGTGTTTCCAGAGCTCCCGGGCATTCTGCTATGGGGCGCACGTTTTTTTTGCGACGCAAGCCACGGAATTGCCCCCACTTGCCATGCCGACAGGCTCGTTTTATGCAAGCGCGCAACATCGAATGGCCAGCCGTGTACGCTGGCACCATGACCGGTTCCACCACCTCGACATGCACGCAACAAGGCCGCAAAGCGTTGGCGCGGCGCGACCTGCCGTCCGCCTACCGGTTCGCACAGGACGCGCTGCACCTTGATCCCCGAGATGCGCAGGCGCATGCCTTGCTGGGCATCGTGCTGTCGGCGCGGAACGACCTGTCTTCCGGTGAATGGCATTTCCGGCGCGCGCTCGAACTGATGCCGGACGATGCGGAGAGCCTGGCCAATCTTGCCGTCAACCTCATCCGTCAGGGGCGCGCAGACCAGGCCGATGCGTACTTCGCGCGCGCCGACGCGCTGACCCCGAACCGCCTGCAACTGCTCGCCCAGTGGTCGAAGCTGCACGAGATGCAGGGTGATCTGGTACGTGCCGGCGAGTTGCTCGATCGTGCCGCAGCCGCGTCATCCGACGATGACGTCGGCTTGTTGCGGGTGGGCCTGATGGTCCGGCATGGGCAGCATCGGGAGGCGCTGACCATTCTCGAGCAGGTAGTGGACCCGGGCGTGGATGCACAGCTCGAGCGCGGGCGGCTGCGCGACCGTCTAGGCCACCACGACGAGGCGTGGCAGGACTGGGTGCAGGCCAAGGCCCGGCTTGCCGCACAGGCAGGCACCGAAGCCTACAGACCCGAGGCCGTGGATGCGCTGTTCGCACGCCTGCGGGCATTTTTCGTGCGCGGCCCCAACCTCGAGCTGCTGCCGCAGGCACCGCCCCGGCGCGATACCGCGCAACCGGTCTTCATTCTCGGCTTTCCGCGTTCGGGCACGACTCTGGTCGAGCGCATCCTGTCCAGCCACTCCGCCGTCCGCGCCGGTGGCGAGCTGCCCTTTGCCGGCGAGTGGCCACCGCTGCTCGACCGGCTGCTGCCGGGTGCCGCGTCATTCCCGGAAAATCTGGCGCAGGCCTGCAGCGCGGACTGGCACCATCTTGCCTGTCTGCTGCGCGACCATTACCTGGCACGTGCGGAGGCGCACGGGTTGTGCGCACCGGGAAAACGCTTCTTCACCGACAAGATGCCGTTCAACGCCCTGTGGCTGCCACTGATGCGCATGGCCTTCCCGCAGGCGAAGATCGTGCACCTGCAGCGCCACCCACTGGACGTCTGCGTGTCGATGCTGTCGCATCGCCTCACGCACGGGTTCAACTGCGGGCATCGCATCGAGACCATCGTGCATCACCTGGGTGCCATGGCCGGACTGGTGGAGCATTACCGCCGGGAACTGCAGCCCGACATGCTCACGCTGCGGTACGAGGATCTGGTGCGTCGTCCCGAACAGGAGATCCATCGCCTCCTCGATTACCTGGAACTGCCCTTCGAGCCGGGCTGCCTCGCGTTCCACCGGAACCGCACCTATGCGGCGACACCCAGTTACACCCAGGTAACCGAGGCGCTCAACGATCGATCCATCGGCCGCTACCGGAACCATGCCAAGCCGTTGCGCGCTTTCGTGCCGTCACTGGCCCCGTGGCTGCGGGCCGAAGGTTATGAGTGGGAGCCATAGGCTCCCGGCCCGGACAGGCATGGCGCCACCAGCCGCCACTCCGGCATCCCTACAACTTCAGATGGATCTTCCGCCGGTCCATCACCCACACGATCCCCCACCACAGCGCCACGAACACCAGCGCGAAGGCCAGTGACGGAATGTACGGGCCGAACGATGCCGTCAGCGGGTTGGCGAACAGCGTGCGGTAGATCGGCTCCTGCCAGCCGAACGCCGGCAGCAGGATCTGCATCAGCTCGGAGCCGGCGTAGGCAGCGATCGCGTTGACGCCGAAACAGCGGCCGATCGCCGGCCAGCCGCGACGGTCGATCAGCATGTGGAAGAGCAGCAGGGCCAGCGTGGCCCAGCCGGTGCACCACAGCACGAACGATGGCGTCCACAGGTTCTTGTTGAACGGCAGCCATGCTGACCACAGCAGGCCGAGCAGCACGCAGGCGACACCGCCCAGCAGCAGCGGACGCAGCTTTCCGTGGCGCAGCCAGTCACCGGCGCGCAACCCCAGCAGGGTGCCGGCCAGCGACGGCAAGGTGGCCAACAGGCCTTCCGGATCGTGGCCGCGGCCGGTGGCCGGGTCGATCAGATAGACGAATCGGCCGAAGATCGCACTGTCGGAACGGCTGACGATGTTGGCCCACGGCTCCAGCGAGCCGCCCAGCCGCAACAGTCCCCAGTAACCCAGCAACAATGCGATGGCCGCGATCCATTGCGTGCGCGGTCGGGTGTGGATGGCGAACAGCGCCACGCCGGCAAAACACAGCGCGATCCGCTGCAGCACGCCGGGGAAACGCAGGTGCGCCTGCGGCAGCAGCCATGCCGCCAGCAGGTTGATCGCCACGCCGAGCGCGAGGATGCGCAATGCCCGCCACATCGCTGCACGAACCAGTGTGGCCGGCGGCACACCCTGCTCGCGGCGCGGCAGGATCGCCAGCGCCACCGACACGCCGACCACGAACAGGAAGAACGGGAATACCAGATCGGTCGGCGTGCAGCCATGCCATGCGGCGTGCTCCAGCGGCGCGTAGACGTGGTCCCAGTCACCCGGGTCGTTGACCAGCAGCATCATCGCCACGGTGCAGCCGCGCAACGCGTCGAGCGAGGCGAGGCGGCGGCTGGCCGTGGTCATGGCTCCGCCTGCAACGCCACGCTGCCCAGCGCGTACATCGGCCCGTCGATCGGCGCGGCATACGCCAGGCACAGCGCATGCACGCCCTGCTGCGCAGGAAGCTTCGCATCCAGCGTGAAGTTGCGCGCGCTCTGCGCCGGATCGGGCAGCGCCATGCGGGCCAGCTCCGCGCCATCGCAATCGTCCAGATGCACCACCAGTTCGCCGAACGGCGTGCGCGACGGCCGCGACACCACCAGCTTCTGCTCATGCGCCAGTGCGTAGTTGCGCTCCAGTCGCACTGCCTCGATGTGGATCGAAGCCAGCCCGTCCAGCGAGGTGGCCGGATACAGCTGGCAACCGTCGAACACGTTGATGGCATAGACCGGCGCAGTCGATGTGGCATCGGGCAAGGGCTGCACGCGCAGGCGGAAATCACTGCCGGGACAATTCGGCAGACTGGTGCCGGCCAGGGTCAGCAGGCTGGCACGATCCAGCACGCGCTGGCGCGGGGCGGCCAGTGCACGACCATCGGCGGTGAAGCTGGCCGCACGCACGGTGGCCGGCAGCGTGAGGTTGAACGGTGCCGCGTAGCGCGGCGAACTGGCGTCGGGCTCACTGCCGTCCAGCGTGTAGCGGATCTCGCCGAAACCGGCCTGGCTGGACAGCGCCACCGTGGCCTGCCCGGTGGCCAGCGCGAGGTTGCGGTCGGTACGGATGTCCACCGCGAAGGCGCTGTCGGCATAACCGACGTGCTGGGCGCGGTAACGCACAAGCTGGGCCGGCATGCGGGCGAGGAAACCCGCCCAGTCATGGGCCGATGCCGGCGACCAGGCCACTTCGGCCAGCGCCGCCGCGCGCGGGAAGATCGCGTGTTCGACATGGGCGAAAGTCGGCAGATGCTCGACCCACAGGTTGCCCTGAACGCCCAGCACATGGCCCACCTGCGCCTTGCCGAGCACCGACGGCACCACCTGGAAACCGTACACGTCGCGCAGCGACTGCACGCCGAGGCGACCGCTGTATTCGTCGTCCAGATCACCCTGCACATGGTCCAGGTACAGCATCGGCGCCGGCGCCATCACCACGTCGTGGCCCATCATCGCGGCCTTGATCGCACCATCGGTACCACGCCAGGACATCACCGTGGCGCCGGCCGGCAGGTTGTCGCCCTCGAGGATCTCGTCCCAGCCGATCAACTTGCGGCCGTGCTTTTCCAGATAGCTGCCGATGCGGCCGATGAACCAGCCCTGCAGCGCGTTCTCGTCATCCAGGCCCAACTCGCGCATCTTCGCCTGCACGGCAGGCGAAGCCTCCCACTGGTCCTTGATCGCCTCGTCGCCACCAACGTGGATGTAGGTAGAGGGGAACAGCGCCAGCACTTCGTCAAGCACGTTGCCGAGGAAATCAAAGGTGGCGTCGTCAACGTTGTACAACCAGGGGTTCACGCCCCAGTCGATCGACACTGCCGGCCGTTCGCCGGTGACGCCGAGTTGCGGGTAGGCGGCCACTGCCGCCTGGGCATGGCCGGGCATGTCCAGCTCCGGCACCACGGTGATGTGGCGCGCGGCGGCATAGGCCACCACCTGGCGGATCTCGTCCTGGGTATAGAAGCCGCCGTAGCGCTGCGGCTCGCCATGGCGACCGGCGTCCGGCGGCGTGCGCCAGGCGCCGATGCGGGTCAGTTCGGGGTAACGCTTGATCTCGATGCGCCAGCCCTGGTCATCGGTGAGATGCCAGTGCAGCACGTTGAATTTGTGCTGGGCCATCTGGTCGATCAGCCGCTCGACCTCGGCCACGCTCTGGAAGTGGCGCACCGAGTCCAGCATCAGGCCGCGCCAGGCAAAGCGGGGCTGGTCCTCGATCTGCAACGCCGGCACCTGCACCGCGCCGCGTTGGTCGTCCGGTGTGAGCAGCTGCCACAGCGTGACCACGCCGTGGAACAGGCCGGCATCATCGCGGGCGACGACACGGATACCCTGCGGCGTGACAGTCAACGCATAGCCTTCGGCATGCGCCACTACCGCCTGCGGATCACGCTGCAACACGATGGCCGGCGCATCATTGGCGGCATCGGCCACGTGCAGCGACAGGCCGCGTGTGCGGGCCAGCAGATCGATCAGGTAATCCGCGCTTTGCCGTGTTGCGGCGGAGTCGTCGGCCAGCACCAGCGGGGTGGCGGCATCGACGGTGAAATGGCCGGACCGGGCCTCGACCTGTGCCGGAACGGGAATCAGTGACGGGAGCACCGCGTCGGTGGCGGATATCGCCGGCAACGGCATGGCGAGCATCAGCCAGGCACAGGCGGCAACAAGGGAACGACGGATCATCGGCGTCTCCTGCAGGAGTGGCAGGCGTGCCATCGATGCCGCCGGCCGGACAAAAAGACGGACCCGCCAGCCGGGCCGGGTCCGCACGGGGAGGATATGCAGGCCGTCCCTGGCCTGCCGCGTTGCCGCGGGCGATCAGAACGAAATGTGCGCGTTCAGATAGTACTGACGGCCGTTCTCGTAGAACGAGGTCGGGATCACCGCGCTCTCGTAGTACTTGTAGGTCGGGTTGTTGAGGTTCAGCGCATCCAGGCTGAAGCTCAACCAGTCGGTGGCCTTGTAGCTCAGCGACGCCGACAGCGTGCCGAAGCTGTCCTGGTAGTACGGGTTGGCACCGGACAGGCCGATCAGGAAGGACGAGCGACGGGTGTAGCTCACGCGTGCGCCGAAGGTGTCGTTCTCGAAGTAGGCACCGATGTTGTAGGTGTTCTTCGAAGTACCCAGCAGGCTGTTGCTGCCATCGGCCCAGGTATGGTCGGTGGAGCCATCGGCGTAGGTGTAGTTGGCGTTGATGCCGAAGTACTCGCCGACCGGCTGGTTGTAGGCCAGCTCCACACCGGTGACCTTGGCGTCGGCGTTGATCGGCATCGCGACCTCGTACGCCTCCAGCTGGTGGGTCAGCTCGCTGAACAGCATCTGGGTCTGCGTGCCGTAGGCCACGTAGTCCTTCATGTTCATCGAGTACGCGGTGGCCGACAGCAGGCCGCGCGGCATGAAGTACCACTCCAGGCCCGCATCGAAGTTGGTGGACAGCACCGGCTTCAGTTCCGGGTTGCCACCACCGCCGGTCTTGTTCAGATCCGAACCCCACGAGGACGCACCCAGTGCGGAGTAGTCCGGCAGGGTCTGGGTCTGCGACGCCGCGAAGCGGAACACCAGGTTCTCGGCCATGTTGAACTTCAGGTTGGCGCTGGGCAGCACGCGGTGGACCTTGTTGTTGTAGTGGCGGCGGTCCCAGGCACCGAACAGGCTGCTCACGTCCGGATCGACGGTATCGGCAAAGTAGGTGTCGATGTTCTGGTCGATGTTGACGTAACGCAGGCCGACGTTGCCGCTCCAGTTGTCGCCCTCGAAGTTGGCCTGGAAGTAGGCTGCGAGGTTTTTCTCCTCGACGGAGTACTCGGCACCGTAGTTGTGGCGACCATCAGGTCCGTCGTTGTTGGCCAGCCACTCGGAGTTGTTGACCACGGCGTCCTTCAGCGCACCCGGAGTGAAGTACCACAGGTTGCGCGGGAAGTTGCCGCCGATGCCATGGGCGAAGCTGCCCGGGTAGGGCGAGGTGGCACCGTTCTGCAATGCGGACCAGATATCGCCCGGGGTGGCGCCTTCCGGCGACAGCGCCTTGCGATCATGCTTGGCATAGCGCACGCCGTAGTTGAACGAGCTCAGCACACCCGTGTTGAAGTACTGGGTGAAGTCGGCGGTGAACCAGTTTTCCTTGTCCTCTGCCCTGACCTCCTGGTTGCCCCAGGTACCGAAGCTGGTGACCCCGGCCGGGGTGATGTCACCACCCACGCTCCAATCCACCGGCGAACCATTGCCATGAGTGGTCCAGCTGGCACCGCCGCCATCGGCCGCGGTCACCTCGGCGATGAACTGGCGCGGCGTTGCGCCGACACCCTTGGTGGTACCCGCCTGGAACTTGGCCGAGACGTTGTCCGACACCTGCCAGTCGGCATCCAGGGTGTAGTACGTGGTCTTCGACCTGGCTTCGCGGTAGATCATGTCGTACACCGCATACGGGGTACCCGCCACGCCGGTGTAGGTGGCGTTGGTCAGCACGCCATCCTTGACGGTATAGCCGGGATCAGGCGCCTGGGCGGTGGCAAAGTTGCCGCCCCACAACATGAAGTTGCGGTTGTAGTTGTCCGCCTGCATGTCGGAACGGAACGCGCTGGCACCCAGGGTCAGGTCGTTGCTGGGCTTGTACTGCAGCTCGATCAGGCCGCCCTTGCGGTCGCGGGTCTGCTCGAACAGGGTGGAGCCGAGCAGGCCGGGCACGCGCACGCCGGCGAGATCCGGATTGCTCTGCGCCAGCGCGGAATCGGGAGCGATGGTGGCGAAGCCACCCGGGATTTCCTGGGCCTCGCGACGCAGGTGACGCTTCTGCTTGAACAGCTGCACCATCACGCCGAAGGTGCTGTCGGCGTTCTTGTAGTTGAACAGGCCGGACAGCTGCGGATCGGTGGTATCGGCCAGGTCGGAGTTGACCGCACCGATGCTGAGGTTGGTGGTGAACTGCTTTTCGAAATCCAGCGGCTTGCGCGTGATGATGTTCACATTGCCGGTGGTGCCGCCGTCAGGCAGGCGGGCCTCGGAGGATTTGTGGATCTCCACCCGGCTGACCAGCTCGGACGGCAGCAGGGTGTAGCTGACGCTGCGGCCCATGTTCGAGCCCTGGCTGAGCACGAACCAGTCGGCGGTACCGACGGTGTGGCCGTCGATCAGGGTCTGGGTGAGGCTGGGGCTGGTACCGCGCAGACTGACGCGGTCGGCCTCGTCAAAGCCGCCTTCGTCATTGCCGGAGGACTGGATGTTCACGCCCGGCAGGCGCTGCAGCGTGTCGGCCACGTTGTGCGCCGGCAACTTGCCGACGTCCTCGGCGGTCACCACTTCCAGATTGGCGATGGCATCGCGCTTGATGTCGAGCGACTTCTCCTCGGCACCACGGATGCCGCTGACAACCACCGTGCTGAGATTCTGGACGTTATCGTCCCGGGTCGTCTGCTGTGTGGACTGGCTGTTGTCACCAACATCCTGCGCATGCAGCACGCCGGAAATACACAGGCCGGTGATGATGCTCGCGGCGAGCAATGTCTTGCGATAGTTCATGGTCTCCTCCCCTCAGAGGCTGGCTTCAATCAGGACCGGCATGACGACGGTCGCGGATGTCGTGTGGTAGCTCGGACTTGGTGCCGTCTTGCCGGATGGGCCGCAGGCTGTCATGCCTCCTCCCCCTGCCGCTCATCCAGAAACCAGCCTGCGGCACCGATGACGCCAAGCTGGCCGTGCTCGATCAAACGAACCGGAACCTGTTGCAGATAGGCGCGCATCACGCCCTTGTTGAAATAGCGTTCGGCAAACGTGCTGGTCAGCAGGAACGAATGGATCTGCGGCAGGATGCCGCCGGCGAGGTAGACCCCGCCGCGGGCGCCATACAGCAGCACCAGATCGCCGACGAAACTGCCGAGCAGGCCGCAGAAGATGTCCAGCGACTCGACCGCGGCAGCATCACTGCCAGCCAGTGCCGCGCCGGTGACTTCCGCCGGCGTGAACTGGCGTCCGCTACAGCCGCGCAGCTCGCACAGCGCGCGATACAGCCTGAGCAATCCGGGACCGGACAGCGCGTCCTCGAACGACACATGCGGACGCTCGCGCCGGAACAGCCGCAGCACTTCCATCTCGCGCTCGTTGCCCGGCGCCAGCGAGATCTGGCCCGCCTCGGTGCCCAGCACATGCGCACGTGGCTGGCCCGGCAACAGCACCGCCGAACCCAATCCGGTACCCGGCCCCATCACCAGTACCGGGCCGTCCGCGGCCGGCTGCGCGGTCTCGATGACCGGCCGCGTCTCGTCGGCGCCAAGGAACTGGGTGGCGTAGGCCACCGCTTCGAAATCGTTGATCACCACCAGTTGCCGGATGCCGAGAACCTCGCGGATCTCGCGGATCGACACCGGCCACGGCAGGTTCTCGTTGACGATGGCATCGTCCAGCACGTAACCGGCACAGGCCACCGCGCAATGACGCAACTGCCCCTGCAACGCGGCGTACGGCGTGCCGGCCAGTTGCGCCACGAAATCCCGCAGCATCGCGGCCAGGCCCGGCCAGTCGGCACAGCTGTAGCGGTGATAGCGCAACACGTCGATCGGATACCCGTCGCCACTGCCGGCGACCACCAGACCGATGCGTGCATGGGTGCCGCCCACGTCGGCAGCAAGAAACGGCAGCGCGCCCGGCGCACCGTGCCGGCTTGCCGCAAGCATGTCGTTCCCCGCCGTCACCGACGGCTCCGCTGCATGACGCTGGTTGGCGACTTCCCCCACCCCACCTCTCCCGTGGCCGGCCTGTCTGTGCCCGGGCGACGCGATGGCCGCAGCCGGGAATGGCCTGATGCGAGCGGAGTCTGGTGTCAGGATGACAACGTTGTCAACCGCCTTTCGGACAAAATTCCGGACATTTGATATTGCAGGGCAACATAGCTGCCATGGCATTCCGCAAGTTTTCCTCGAACAAGCCGAAGCACGGCCATTTGCCACGCAAAACAGGAATTTTCGCCAGGCCCGCTCCGGCATGCGGCGGTGCCGCATGCCGGAGCCGGAAAGACGTCTGGACGGCTACCCGTTGCAGGCCTTTGCGATGTCCACGACGCGACAATAATTGACAACGTTGCACTTTCTGGCGAATAAAGGGACATTCCATCTGTCCCGGCCTTCCGCCCGGCGACGTGGACGAACCCGGGGAGAACATTCATGGCAACCACGCCGACGGCAATGCCGTCCGACCGCACCCGTTTCGGGCCGATGCTGATCATCGGCCTGCTGTTCTTCATCTTCGGATTCGTGACCTGGTTGAACGGGCCACTGATCACCTTCGTCAAGCTGGCTTTCCAGGTGAACGATGCCTACGCCTTCCTGGTGCCGTTCGCGTTCTACATCTCCTATCTGGTGTTCTCGCTGCCGGCCTCGCTGATCCTGCGCGCCACCGGCATGAAGAAAGGCATGGCGCTGGGGCTGTTCGTGATGGCGGTCGGCGCGGTGCTGTTCGGCCAATTCGTCAGCTGGCGCATGTTCGCCGGATCGCTGGGCGGGCTGTTCGTGATCGGCGCCGGACTGTCGCTGCTGCAGACCGCGTCCAATCCGTACATCAGCATCCTCGGCCCGATCGACAGCGCCGCGCAGCGCATCGCCTTCATGGGCATCTGCAACAAGTTCGCCGGCGTGCTGGCACCGGTGGTGTTCGGTGCGCTGGTGCTCAGCGGCATCGACAGCTTCGGCGAGCAGGTCGAGGCCGCCGCCTCGCCGGAGGCGCGCGAGGCACTGCTCGACACCTTCGCCGGCAAGGTGCACATGCCGTACATGGTCATGGCCGGCCTGCTGGCCGTGCTGGCGGCCTGGGTGGCGCGTTCCTCGCTGCCGGAAATCCAGCCCGACGGCGCCAACAGCGAACAGGCCATCGGCCATCACCAGGGCAGCATCTTCAGCTTCCCGCACCTGTGGCTGGGCGTGCTGTGCCTGTTCCTCTACGTCGGCGTGGAAGTGATGGCCGGCGATGCCATCGGCACCTACGGCGCCAGCTTCGACCTGCCGCTGGAACGCACCAAGATCTTCACCTCGTTCACCCTCGGCGGCATGTTGCTCGGCTACGTGGTCGGCCTGCTGCTGATCCCGCGCTACATCTCGCAGCAGAGTTATCTGGCCGTGTCGGCGGTGCTGGGCGTGCTGTTCTCGGTCGGCGCCCTGCTCACCCACGGTTATGTCTCGGTGGGCTTCGTCGCTGCGCTGGGTTTCGCCAACGCGATGATGTGGCCGGCGATCTTCCCGCTGGCGATCAAGGGCCTGGGCAACCTCACCGAGCGTGGCTCGGCACTGCTGGTGATGGCCATTGCCGGCGGCGCGGTGGTGCCGCAGTTGTTCGTGTACCTGAAGGAACACATCGACTTCCAGGTCGCCTTCGCCGTGCTGATGGTGCCGAGCTATCTGTACATCCTTTACTACGGCTGGGCCGGCCACCGTGTCGGCCAGCACGAGGCCCGCTGACGGCGGCTTCACCACACGTCCCGGGCCATGCGCTAGGATGCACACGCCGCCGCACAGCCGGCTGTGCGGCGATGCCAGCACGATGGCGCGGCCGGCGCCCATTAACGATGCATGAGGTTCAACGGTGCGCAGCGCCACCATCAAGGATGTCGCGGAACGGGCAGGAGTCTCGCTGAAGACGGTTTCGCGCGTCATCAACAACGAACCCTCGGTCCACGCGCGCACCCGTGAAAGGGTGCAGCGCGAGATCGACGCGCTCGGCTACCAGCCCGACCCTTCCGCCCGCAGCCTGCGCAGCACCCGCGCCTATGCACTGGGCCTGGTCTACGACAACCCCAACGCGCACTACATCATCAACCTGCAGAGCGGCGTGCTGGCGGAATGCCGCAGCAGCGGTTTCGGCCTGCAGATCCATCCCTGCGACTCGACCTCACCGACCCTGGCCGATGAACTGCGCGAACTGGTGCGCCGCTCGCGTCTGGCCGGGCTGGTGCTGGCACCGCCGATGTCCGAGCAGCCGGAACTGATCGATGCGCTGAGCGAGGCCGGCATCCCGTTCATCCGGATCATCTCCGCCAGGAAAGATCCGCAGGACGGCCATCCCTGCGTCTACGTCGACGACCGCGACGCTGCCTACGCGATCACCGAACACCTGATCCAGCTCGGCCACCAGCGCATCGGTTTCCTGTGGGGCGGCCACGACCACCATTCCAGCGTGGAGCGCTACCAGGGCTACGAAGACGCGCTGAAGGACTACGGCATCGCACTTGACCGCAAGCTGATCCTGCCCGGCGACTACACCTTCGACGACGGCTTCCGCGGTGCACGCAAACTGCTGGCACTGAAGGACCGCCCCACCGCGATCTTCGGCTCCAACGACGAGATCGCCGCCGGCGTGCTGGCGGCGGCGCATTCCGACGGCATCAACGTGCCCTACGAGTTGTCCATCGCCGGCTTCGAGGACAGCCCGTTCTCCAAGCAGTCTTGGCCGGCCCTGACCACCGCCCGCCAGGCCACCGAGGAGATCGCGCGGCACGCCGCCCATCGCCTGATCGGCGACCTGCAGCGCGAGGCCAACGGCGAACCGGCCGCCACCGGCAACGCGGGCTTCAGCCCCGAGCTGGTGGTGCGCGGCTCCACCGCCCCCCGCGCCGCGGCACCGTCCAGCCGCGGCTCCGGCGGAAGGCGCAAATCGACCGCCTGACCTCCGCACTGGCACGCGGCGGAAAGTTGCAAATGAATCTGTTGACCGCAGTGCAGCAATCCCCGTAAGGTCGAATCCATGTCGCCGCTTTCCACGCCAGCACGCATGCACACCACGCCGCTCGCCGGTCGCATGCCGCTGTGCGCGGGCGCCATCGCCACTGCCACCACGATTATTACCACCGGTACCACGGGTACCGGGCGGAGCATCGTGCGTAGGTAGATTCCATACGCAACGGCCCGCCCTCGATGAGGCGGGCCGGACTCTTCCGACACGCCAACGGGAACGGGCCTCCACCTGAGAGGTCGTCGTGATCACCTGTGCATCCGAGCCAGTCCGGCATTTCCCGTCGCCATCACCTGTATTGCATCGCCACACCCCGCGCCGACGCACGCTGGCGGTCGGCGTGATCGGCCCCGGTCGCGTCGGCAGTGCGCTGTTGGAACAGTTGCGCGCCGCACAGCCGCGGCTGGCCCGCGACAACGCACTGGAACTGAAACTCTGCGGCGTGGCCGCCAGCAAACGCATGTGGCTGGACTGCGACGACACCGAACTCAACGCGCGCCATGGCGGTGCACAGACCTGGCGGCCGAACGATCTCAACGTGTTCGCCGGACACGTGCGCGGCAACGACGGCCGCCACGCACTGCTGATCGACTGCAGCGCCAGCGACGACGTGGCCAGCCACTACCCGCGCTGGTTGGCCTCCGGACTGCACGTGGTGACGCCGAACAAACTGGCCGGCAGCGGCCCGCTGGAACGCTGGCAGGCGATCCGCAGCGCCTGCACCAGTGGTGCGCGCTTCCGCGGCGAGGCCACCGTCTGCGCCGGATTGCCGGTGGTGCAGACCCTGCGCGACCTGATCGACACCGGCGACGAACTGCATGCCGTGCACGGCATGTTCTCCGGCACGCTGGCCTGGCTGTGCAACCGCCACGATGGCCGGCAACCGTTTTCCGCCCTGATCCGCGAGGCACATGCGCTGGGCTATACCGAACCCGACCCGCGCGACGACCTGTCCGGGCTGGACGTGGCACGCAAGCTGGTGATCCTGGCGCGCGAGGCGGGCCGCCCGCTGTCGCTGGAGGACGTGGAGCTGGAAGGCCTGGTACCAGCTGGCATGGAGACCTTGTCGCGCGACGAATTCATGCAGCAGCTCGACCAGCTCGACGCACCGATGGCGGCAAAACTGGCCGAGGCCCACGCCACCGGCGGCGTGCTGCGCCACGTGGCGCAACTGGACCGGGATGGCCGTGCCAGCGTGCGCCTGCGCGTGTTGCCGATGGAGCATGCCTTCGCGCATACCCGGCTCACCGACAACATCGTGCAGTTCAGCACCCGCCGCTACTGCGATAATCCCCTGTCGGTGCAGGGCCCCGGCGCCGGTCCCGAAGTGACCGCCGCCGGCGTGTTCACCGACCTGCTGCGCATCGCCGAATCCCTGGAGGCGGACGCGTGAACATTCTTCTGCCGGACCCCACCATGGCTTCACCGCATCACGCCCATCCTCCGCAAGCCGCCAGTGCCTTCGCGCCGGCAAGCGTCGGCAACGTGGGCGTCGGCTTCGACCTGCTCGGCCACAGCGTGGCCGGCGCCGGCGACCGCGCCGAAGTACGCCGCATCGACGAACCCACCGTGCGCATCGCGGCGATCCACGGCAGCGTCGCCGACCTGCCACTCGATCCCCGCGCCAACACCGCCGGCACCGCCCTGCTGTCGCTGCGCGAAGCACTCGGCCTCGACCACGGTTTCGAACTGGTGCTGCACAAGGGCATCGCACTGGGCTCGGGCATGGGTGGTTCGGCCGCCTCCTGCGTGGCGGCACTGGTCGCCGCCAACGCCCTGCTGCCACGACCGCTGTCACGCGAAGAGCTCTATCCGTTCGCGCTGGACGGCGAGGCGGTGGCCAGCGGCAGTCGCCACGGCGACAACCTGGGCTCGATGCTGCTGGGCGGTCTGGTCATGGCCACCCGTGACCGGCTGTTGCGCATCGAGGTGCCCGCCGCATGGCACTGCGCCCTGGTCCACCCCCACGTGGTACTGGAAACGCGCAAGGCACGCGCGGCACTGGCCGGCGATTACGCGCTCGGCGAATTCGTGGCACAGAGCACCCACCTCGCCCTGGTGCTGGCCGGCTGCTACCGCGGCGATGCCGGACTGGTGCGCGAAGGCCTGGAAGACGTGCTGGTGGAACCGCGCCGTGCGCCGCTGATCCCGAACTTCGCCCGGGTGAAACAGGCCGCACTCGATCACCGCGCCATGGGCGCCAGCATTTCCGGTGCCGGCCCCAGCGTGTTCGGCTGGTACGAAAACCGCGGCGATGCCGAACAGGCCGCCAGCGCGATGCAGGCCGCCTTCGCCGAAGCCGGGCTGCACAGCGACGCCTGGGTTTCCCCGATCAACGGCCCTGCCGCAGAGCTTGAGGAGATGCCGCAATGACCCTTGCCTACTCCAGCACACGCGGTGGCGAGGCGGTCACGCTGAGCCGGGCGATCGCGGCGGGATTGGCACCCGACGGCGGCCTGTACGTGCCCGCATCACTGCCACGGATCGACCCCGCCGCCTTCGACCCGCACGGCAACCTGGCCGACACCGCAGCCACCCTGCTGGCGCCGTTCTTCGCCGGTGATGCACTGGCGACGGAGTTGCCGGCCATCTGCGCCGAGGCCTTCACCTTCGACGCGCCGCTGCGCACTCTGCCGGCGCATCCGTCCACCGCAATGCTGGAGCTGTTCCACGGCCCGACCTCGGCATTCAAGGATTTCGGCGCACGCTTTCTCGCCGCCTGCCTGCGCCGGCTGCCACGCGAAAACGCGCGGCCACTGACCATTCTCGTCGCCACCTCCGGCGATACCGGCGCTGCCGTCGCCGCCGCCTTCCATCGCCAGCCCGGCGTGCGCGTAGTGGTGCTGTATCCCGACGGGCGGGTCTCGCCACGCCAGGCCCACCAGCTCGGCTGCTTCGGCGACAACGTCACCGCACTGCGCGTGGCCGGCCGCTTCGACGACTGCCAGCGCATGGTCAAGGCCGCACTCAACGATGCGGCACTGCAGGCCGTGGTGCCGTTGTCCTCGGCCAACAGCATCAGCCTGGGCCGGCTGCTGCCGCAGATGAGCTACTACGCCCACGCCGCGCTGGACTGGTGGCGCAGGCATGGCACGCCGCTCAACTTCATCATCCCCACCGGCAACCTCGGCAACGCACTGGCCTGCCTGTGGGTGCGCGAAACCGGCCTGCCGGTCGGCGACGTACGGCTCGCCTGCAACGCCAACGCCACGTTGCCCGACTACTTCGCCGGCGGCGACTATCAGCCACGCGAAGCCGTCGCCACCATCGCCAACGCGATGGATGTCGGCGCCCCGAGCAACTTCGAGCGATTGCGCTGGACCTTCCCCGACGAGGCATCGCTGCGCCGGCTGCTGCAGGCGCACAGCGTCGATGACCCGACGATCCGCGAAACCATCGCCCGCCATGCACGCGACCACGGCGAGGTGTTCTGTCCGCACACCGCTACCGCAATGCACCAACTCGATCTCCTGCGCGAAGCGGGCGACCGTTCGCCGTGGGTCGTGGTCGCCACCGCCCACCCGGCCAAATTCGAAAGCGTGGTGGAACCCCTGCTCGGCCAGCCGCTCACGGTGCCTCCCGCCCTGCAGGCGATGCTTGCCCGCCCGGCCAGCGCCGAGCCGCTTCCGGCATCCGTCAGCGCACTCGTCCAGCGACTCTCGGAACACTGACAACCCGCGTCCGGACGCCGTCCGGCACAGGTCGATTTCATCATCCCATCGTGGCCCGGCATCGCCGGCCACGCATCCGCCTGCCGGAAAAACATCGCTTCGAGGCACCCGGAACGAGCCGATCGCACCTCCATACGGGCGCGAACTGATGGGATTTATTTGGCCATCTGGACGTCCAAATGCGTTCCAGGCGACAAATTTGCATCTTTTCCGAAAAAACTGTTGACATGTTCCGACGGACTGCTCTACGGTCGATCACATGTCGCAGCGCAACAGCCACCGCAGCATCGCCAAAACGGACCGTCTCCCGACGGCCGACGGCCTGCTGCAGTCCGGCATCGCGATCATCATTACCCTCGTACTCGTACTCCTTATTACCCATGGAGGTGCGGGCTGAGGGCATGTGTCCAGGTAGATAGAACAACCACCTGAAAACACCCGAAGAACCCCGCACCAGAAATGGTGCGGGGTTTTTTGTTGCCCTCGGTACTGCATCCCGCAACGGAGCAAGGCGATGAAAACCCGGCAGCACGACGAGCAGGACAAAGACGACGTAAACCACGCCGACCGCGTCCGCATCTTCGACACCACCCTGCGTGATGGCGAGCAGACACCCGGCTTCTCGATGGACCGGCGCGCCAAGCTCCGGCTGGCGCAGATGCTCGAATCGCTTGGTGTCGACGTGCTCGAGGCGGGTTTCCCGCAGGCTTCGCCGGATGACTTCGCCGCGGTGGCGCAGATCGCCGCCAACCTGCGCGACACCACTGCCTGCGCGCTGGCCCGTTGCGTACCGGGCGACATCGACAGCGCCGGTCGCGCACTGGAAAGCGCACGTCGCTCGCGCATCCACGTGTTCCTTTCCACCAGCCCGCTGCACCGCGAACACAAGCTGGGCATGAGCAAGGCGCAAGTGCTGGACGCGGCGGTGGCCGGAGTGGAGCGGGCACGCGGGCTGTGCCACGAGGTGGAGTTCTCCGCCGAGGATGCCATGCGCACCGAGCCGGAATTCCTCGCCGAGGTGTTCTCCGCCGCAGTCGCCGCCGGCGCCACCACGCTGAACGCGCCGGACACCGTCGGCTACATGACGCCGACCGAAATCGCCGAGCGCTTCACCTGGCTGCGCGCCCATGTCGTCGGCGCGGAGAACGTGGTGTTCTCCTGCCACTGCCACAACGACCTGGGCCTGGCGGTGGCCAACAGCCTGGCGGCGGTCGGCGCCGGCGCACGCCAGGTGGAATGCACCGTCAACGGCATCGGCGAGCGCGCCGGCAATGCCTCGCTGGAAGAGATCGTGATGGCGATGAAGGTGCGCCCGGGCTGGTTCGGCACCGACACGCGGATCGACACGCGCAAGCTGTACCCCACCTCGCGCCTGCTCACCGAACTGACCGGCCAGCCGGTCCAGCGCAACAAGGCGATCGTCGGCGCCAACGCCTTCGCCCACGAATCGGGCATCCACCAGCACGGCATGCTCAAGCACCGCGACACCTACGAGATCATGCGCCCGCAGGATGTCGGCATCGCCGAAACCCGGCTGGTGCTGGGCAAGCATTCCGGTCGCGCCGCGCTGCGCCAGCGACTGGAAGCGCTGGGCCATGCACCGGACGAGGCCGGCCTGGACGGCATCTTCGCGCGCTTCAAGGCGCTGGCCGACAAGAAGCGCGAGATCCACGACGACGATCTGGACGCACTGGCACGCGGCTTCGATCCCGACGTCGCCGGCCCGTGGCGACTGGCCCGGCTGGACACCAGCGCACACCTTGGCGCCGGCGCTTCCGCCTCGGTGCATCTGCGCCACGACGACGGCCGCGAAGTCGCCGAGGCCGCGCTGGGCGATGGCCCGGTCGACGCCGTGCTGCGGGCGATCGAGCGCGCCACCGGTACCCGGCTCCAACTGAGCCGGTTCCAGATCAAGGGCGTCGGCGAAGGTGGCGATGCCCAGGGCGAGGCCCATCTTTCCGCACGCCATGCGGACCGCGACTGGAACGGCCATGGCGTCAGCACCGACATCGTCGAAGCCGCAGCGCAGGCCGCGCTGGCCATCGTCAACCGCATCTCCCGATACACACCAGCCACCGCCCATCCGCCGATGGAGGCCACCGCATGAGCGCACGCACCCTGTTCGAGAAAATCTGGGATGCCCACGCCGTCGCGCCCGAAACCGCCGACACGCCGGCAATCCTGTACATCGACCTGCACCTGGTGCACGAGGTCACCTCGCCACAGGCCTTCGACGAACTGCGCCAGCGCGGCCTGAAGCTGCGCCGGCCGGAGCGGATGCTGGCCACGCTGGACCACTCCACGCCGACCCTGCCGGCACACGCCGACGGCAGTCGCCCGTACGCGAATGCCGAAGCGCAGGCGCAGGTGGCGAAGCTGGAAGCGAACTGTCGCGAATTCGGCGTCGAGCTGCACGGCTGGGACAGCGCCGGGCGCGGCATCGTGCACGTGATCGGCCCGGAACTGGGTGCGACCCGGCCCGGCATGACCATCGTCTGCGGCGACAGCCACACCTCCACCCACGGCGCCTTCGGCGCGCTGGCCTTCGGCATCGGCACCACCGAAGTCGGCCACGTGATGGCAACCCAGTGCCTGCTGCAGCGCAAGCCGAAGACCATGGCGATCCATGTCGACGGCGAACTGCCGCCCAACGTCGGCGCCAAGGATCTGATCCTGCACATCATCGGCCAGATCGGTGTCGATGGCGGCACTGGCCACGTCCTCGAATACCGCGGCAAGGCGATCGAGGCGCTGTCGATGGAACAGCGCATGACGGTCTGCAACATGTCGATCGAGGCCGGTGCCCGCGCCGGCCTGATCGCCCCGGACGACACCACCTTCGACTGGCTGCGCGGCCGTCCGCAAGCGCCGCAGGGCGAAGCCTGGGAACGTGCCGTGGCGCAATGGTGCGAGCTGCGCAGTGACGAAGGTGCACGCTATGACCGCGAGGTGCGCATCGATGCCACCGCGGTGAAACCCACCGTCACCTACGGCACCCACCCCGGCATGGCGATCGCGATGGACACGCCGGTACCGGCCCCGCGCAACACGGTCGAACAGCGCGCGCTCGACTACATGGGTGCCGTCGCCGGCCAGCCGATGGCCGGCATGCCGGTCGACGTGGTGTTCGTCGGCAGCTGCACCAACTCGCGCCTGTCCGACCTGCGCGAAGCCGCCGATGTCCTGCGCGGCCGCCGCGTCGCCGATGGCGTGCGCATGCTGGTCGTACCCGGTTCCGAGGCCGTGCGCCGCGACGCCGAACACGAAGGTCTGCACCAGGTATTTGCCGCCGCCGGCGCCGAGTGGCGCGTACCCGGCTGTTCGATGTGCATCGCCATGAACGGCGACCTCGCCCAGCCCGGCCAACTGGTGGTGAGCACCTCCAACCGCAACTTCGAAGGCCGCCAGGGCAAGGGCGCACGCACGGTTCTCGCCAGCCCGGCCACGGCCGCGGCGTCCGCCATCGCAGGACGCATCAGTGAAGCGAGGAGCGAGTGGGGAGAAGCGAGGAGTGAGTGGAGAGGAGTGAGAAGAGAGTGAAGAGCCAGAGCACTCCCCTCGATACCTCAGCCCCCAGCCTTTCTCTCACTCCTCTCTCCTCTTCACTCACTTCTCGCCAAACGCCATGAACCCGACCACCCGCATCCACTCCCGCACCGCCGTGCTGGCGGACGAAAACATCGACACCGACCGCATCATCCCGGCGCGCTTCCTCACCACCACCGTCCGCGACGGACTGGGCAAGCTGTGCTTCCACGACTGGCGCTATCAGGCGGACGGCAGCGACAACCCCGCTTTCCCGCTGAACCAGCCCGAGGCGCGCGACTGCGCGATCCTCGTCGCCGGACGCAACTTCGGCTGCGGCTCCTCGCGCGAGCACGCGCCCTGGGCACTGCTCGACTACGGCATCCGGGCGGTGCTGTGCAGCGAAATCGCGGACATCTTCCGCGGCAACGCGCTGAAGAACGGCCTGCTCGCCATCGTCATCGACGAAGCCCGGCACCACTGGCTGCTCGCACACCCCGGCATCGAACTGGCGATCGACGTGCACAGCCAGTCCATCACCCTGCCCGACGGCGACCGCATCGCGTTCCAGCTGGAACCCTTCGCCCGCCATTGCCTGCTGCACGGCGTCGACCAGCTCGGCTACCTGCTGCAGCACGTCGACGCCATCGACGATCACGAACGACGCATGGAGGCGGCGGCATGAACCGCAGCCACACGCCCAATCCCGCCTGTACCACCGGAGCCCGCCCATGAAAGCCCGTATCGTCACCCTGCCCGGCGATGGCGTCGGCCCCGAAGTCACGGCTGCCGCGGTGGCCGTGCTGGAAACCGTGGCCAGCAGTTACGACCACGAATTCGTGTTCGACGAACAACTGATCGGCGGCTGCGCGATCGACGCCACCGGTGAACCGCTGCCGGCCGCCACGCTCGCCGCCTGCCAGTCCGCCGACGCGGTGATGCTCGGCGCGGTGGGCGGCCCGAAGTGGTCCGACCCGAACGCCCCCGTGCGTCCCGAGCAGGGCCTGTTGGCATTGCGTGCGGCGCTCGGCGTCTATGCCAACCTGCGCCCGCTGCAGGTGCATCCGGCACTGGCCAGCCTGTCGCCGCTGAAGAACGACCGGCTGAAACGCGTCGACGTGCTGTTCGTGCGCGAGCTCACCGGCGGCGCCTACTTCGGCGCAAAACACCGCACCACTGACGACGCCACCGACGAATGCCGCTACAGCGTGGCCGAGATCGAACGCGTGGTGCGCCGTGCCTTCGAGCTGGCGCGCGGCCGTCGCGGCAAGCTCACCTCGGTCGACAAGGCCAACGTGCTGGAAACCTCGCGGCTGTGGCGAGCCACGGTCGAGCGCATCGCCGCCGACTATCCCGACGTGCAGCTGGAACACCAGCTGGTCGACTCGATGGCGATGCTGCTGCTGACCCGGCCCAACCGCTACGACGTGGTCGTCACCGAAAACCTGTTCGGCGACATCCTCACCGACGAGGCCGCCGCCTTGGCCGGCTCGCTGGGACTGTTGCCCTCGGCTTCGCTGGGCGAAGGCCGCAACGGCCTGTACGAACCGATCCACGGCTCCGCACCGGACATCGCCGGCCAGGGCCTGGCCAATCCGGTCGGCGCGATCCTCTCCGTCGCCCTGCTGCTGCGCCACTCGCTGGGGCTGGAAGCCGAAGCAGTCGCGGTCGAGTCGGCGGTGGAACAGGTGCTTCGGTACGGCCCGCGCAGCGTCGACATCGGCGGTGACGCGGGCACCAATGAGGTCTGCGCCGCCGTGCTCGAAGCCGTCACGGATCACGCCAACCGCGCCACCGCCTTTTTCTGCGGAGCACGGGCATGCGGCTGAACCGACCCTTTTCCCCGGTGGACGCCCCGCGCCGTCCGCCACTTTTGTCGCCTCCTGCGTGTCTCCCGGCAGCAGGCGGTTCGCGCACGCCGAGATGGCGCCGCCATGAATCGCCTCTCCACCCTCCCTCTCACGCAGGGGGCGTTTTTTCTTCCCGCGGAGTCCGTCGCGACTCCATCACCCGGAGCAGCATCCATGCGCAGTGACCTGATCAAGAGCGGCCCCGACCGCGCCCCCGCCCGCGCCATGCTGCGCGCCACCGGCCTCGACGATGCAGCCATCGCCCGGCCACTGGTGGCGGTGGTGCACACCTGGTCGAACGTCAGCCCGTGCAATCTCAACCTGCGCGAACTGGCCATCGAGGCCGCCGCCGGCATCCGCGCCGCCGGCGGCACGCCGGTGGAGTTCAACACCATCGCGGTCACCGACGGCATCGCGATGGGCACGCCGGGCATGCGCTCGTCGCTGGTCAGCCGCGAGGTGATCGCCGATTCGATCGAACTGGCGGTGGACGGCCATTGCCTCGACGCGATGGTAGTGCTGTGCGGCTGCGACAAGACCATTCCGGCCGCGGCGATGGCGCTGGCGCGGCTGAACATTCCCGGCGTGGCGCTGTACGGCGGCACCATCGCCCACGGCACCCACCACGATCACCCGATCACCGTGCAGCAGGTGTTCGAGGCGGTCGGCGCACATGGCGCGGGCACGATCGATGACGAGGAGCTGGCCGCGGTGGAACGCGATGCCTGCCCCGGCGCCGGTGCCTGCGGCGGCCAGTTCACCGCCAACACCATGGCGATGGTGCTGTCCACGCTGGGCCTGTCGCCGATGGGCTTCAACGACATCCCCGCCACCCATCCGGCCAAGGGCGCCGCCGCCTTCCGCTGCGGCGAGCTGGTGATGGACTGCCTGCGCGCCGGACGCACCCCGCGCGAGCTGATCAACCCGGCCTCGATGCGCAATGCCGCACGCATGGTCGCCGCCACCGCCGGCTCGACCAATGCCGTGCTGCACCTGCTGGCGATCGCCCGCGAGGCCGGCGTGCCCTGGTCGCTGGAGGATTTCGAACCGGCCTCGGTGCACACGCCGGTGATCGCCGACCTGCTGCCCGGCGGCCGCTATACCGCGGTGGAGATGTTCGGCGCCGGCGGCAGTGCACGGGTGGCGCAGGAACTGATCGCCGCCGGCATGCTGGAGGACACGCCCACCGTCACCGGCCGCTCGCTGTTCACCGAGGCGGAAGCCGCGCCACGCGCCGAGGCGCAGAACGTGGTGCATCCGGTCAGCGCACCGCTGAAGCCGCGCGGCGGCTACTCGATCCTCTACGGCAACCTCGCCCCGGAAGGCTGCATCCTGAAAATCCCCAACCGCAGCGGAACCGGCAAGAGCGCCACCCATTTCGAAGGCCGCGCCCGCGTCTACGAAGGCGAAGAACAGGCCTTCGCCGCCGTGCAGGCCGGCGCGATCGTCCCCGGCGACGTGATCGTGATCCGCAACGAAGGCCCGGCCGGCGGCCCCGGCATGCGCGAGATGCTCGGCGTCACCGCCGCCCTGATCGGCCGCGGCCTCGGCGACGACGTGGCGCTGATCACCGACGGCCGCTTCAGTGGCGCCACCCACGGTTTCATGGTCGGCCACATCGCGCCGGAAGCGGCACGCGGCGGCCCGATCGCCCTGCTGCAGGAAGGCGACCGCATCGTCATCGACGCCGACCGCCGCGAGATCACCACCAACGCCAACCTCGCCGACCGCCGCGCGCGCTGGCAGGCACCGGCACCCAAGGTCAGCCATGGCGCGCTGGCCAAGTACGCGCTGCTGGTCGGCTCCGCCTCCGACGGCGCCACCACCCATCCGGGCAGCAGTGTTTCCAGCCCCCGATCCAACCACCAAGCAAACCACCAGGGAGTCACCGCATGAGCAGCAACAACACCCTCGCTTCTTCCCGCATCGCCGTGCTCGGCTACGGCAGCCAGGGCCGCGCGCACGCGCTGAACCTGCGCGATTCCGGCCTCGACGTCGTGGTCGGCCTGCGTCCCAACGGGCCGACCTGGCACAAGGCGAAAGCCGACGGCTTCCAGGTCGCTGAACCGGCCGAGGCGGTCAAGGGCGCCGACCTGGTCGCCGTGCTGACCCCCGACATGGTGCAGCCGACGCTGTACCGCGAATCGATCGAACCGAACATCAAGCCCGGCGCCGCCCTGCTGTTCGCCCACGGTTTCAACGTGCACTTCGCGCAGATCGAACCACGCGCCGACATCGACGTGATCCTGGTCGCCCCCAAGGGCCCCGGCGCACTGGTACGCAGCGAATACGAACGCGGTCGCGGCGTGCCGTGCATCTGGGCCGTGCACCAGGACGTCAGCGGCCAGGCCGAGGCGAAGGCGAAAGGCTACGCCGACGGCATCGGCGGCGGCCGTGCGCTGATCATCAAGACCGACTTCAAGGAAGAGACCGAAACCGACCTGTTCGGTGAGCAGGCGGTGCTCTGCGGCGGCGCCAGCGAGCTGGTACTCAAGGGCTTCGAGACCCTGGTCGAGGCCGGCTACCAGCCGGAGATCGCCTACTACGAAGTGATGCATGAGCTGAAGCTGATCGTCGACCTGTTCTACGAGGGCGGCCTGGCCAAGATGCTGCAGTTCGTTTCCGAAACCGCCCAGTACGGCGACTACGTCAGCGGTCCGCGGGTGGTCGACGCCGGCACCAAGGCGCGCATGAAGGAAGTGCTCAACGACATCCAGGACGGCACCTTCGCCCGCAACTGGATCGCCGAGTACCGCGCCGGCCTGCCCAACTACAAGCGCCTGAAGCAGGCCGACCTCGAGCATCCGATCGAACAGGTCGGCGCACAGCTCCGCGCACGCATGCCGTGGCTGCAGCCGAATGCGGCCGTGGAACCGCTGAAGAAGGCCAGCTGATCCCGCACCGCACACCATCACGCCCGTCATCCCTGCGAAGACCGGGATGACGAGGCGGGGATGGCACGTGGAACCCACCCAGGAAACTGTTTCTGTGACTACCCAGGCACTCCCGATCGAAAGCCACCACCCACCCGCCAGCCACCGCATGAGCGGTGCCGAGGTGATCGTGCAGGTCATCGCCGACGAAGGTGTCGAGGTACTGTTCGGCTACTCCGGCGGCGCGATCCTGCCGGTATACGACGCGGTGTTCCGCCACAACGCCAACCACCTGCGCGACGACGGCAGCGAGCCGATGCCGCTGGTGGTGCCGGCCAACGAGCAGGGCGCGGGCTTCATGGCCTCCGGCTATGCACGCGCCTCCGGCAAGGTCGGCGTGGCGGTGGTCACCTCCGGCCCCGGCGCCACCAACATGGTCACCCCGGTGCGCGATTCGATGGCCGACTCGATCCCGCTGGTGGTGGTCTGCGGCCAGGTCGGCACCACCGCGATCGGCAGCGACGCGTTCCAGGAAGCACCGATCAGCAACATCATGGGCGCCTGCGCCAAGCACGTGTTTCTGGTCACCGACCCAGCGCAACTCGAAGTGACCCTGCGCACCGCCTTCACCCTCGCCCGCAGCGGCCGCCCCGGCCCGGTGGTGGTGGACGTGCCCAAGGACGTGCAGAACGCCGAGCTGGACTGGCGCGGCAGCGGTGAACTGGCGCTCAGCGGTTATCGCTCGCGGTTGCGCGCGGTGGAACAGGCCAGCCTGGACGACGCCGGCTGCGCCAGCCTGTTCGCGGCACTGATGCAGGCGGAACGCCCGCTGATCTATGCCGGCGGCGGCGTGATTGCCGCCGATGCAGCCGACGCGCTGCGCGACTTCGTCGAAGCCTTCGGTCTGCCGGTGACCACCACCCTGATGGGCCTGGGTGGCTTCGACAGCACCCACCCGTTGGCCCTGCACCTGCTCGGCATGCACGGCACCGCCTACGCCAACTATGCGGTGGAAGACTGCGACTTCGTGCTGGCACTGGGCGCACGCTTCGACGACCGCGTCGCCGGCGTACCCGACAAGTTCGCGCCACGGGCGAAGTTCATCGCCCAGATCGACATCGACCCGGCCGAGATCGGCAAGGTGAAACGGGTCGACTGGCATCACGTGGGGCCACTCGCCCGCGCACTGGAACGCCTCACCGCGTGGGGTCGTGCGCAAGGCCTCCAGCCGCGGCTCGAACGCTGGCACGCGCACGTGGCCGGGCTCAAGCGCACGCACGCGATGAACTACGACCGCAACAGTCCGCTGATCCAGCCGTACGCAGTGATCGAGGCGATCAACCGCCACACCCGCGGCGAGGCCATCGTCAGCACCGGCGTCGGCCAGCACCAGATGTGGGCCGCGCAGTATTTCGACTTCCGCGCACCACGCCACTGGCTGAGCTCCGGCTCGATGGGCACGATGGGTTTCGGCCTGCCGGCGGCCATCGGCGCCCAGTTCGCGCGACGCGACCGGCTGGTCATCGACATCGACGGCGACGCCAGCATCCGCATGAACGTCGGCGAGCTGGAAACCGTCACCACCTACGAACTGCCGCTGAAGATCGTGGTGCTCAACAACGTCGGCGACGGCATGGTGCGGCAGTGGCAGAAGCTGTACTTCAAGGGCCGCTTCGCCAGCTCCGACAAGAGCCTGCACAAGAAGGACTTCGTGCTCGCCGCCCGGGCCGACGGCTTCGGCTGGGCGCGACGGCTGGAAGACAAGGCCGAGCTGGAATCGACCATCGCCGACTTCCTCGCCTTCGACGGCCCGGCCTTCCTCGAAGTGATGATCGACCCCGACGCCGGCGTGTTCCCGATGGTCGGCCCCGGCGCCAGCTACGCACAGATGATCACCGGCGACTTCATCACCTCGCGTGCACCACCGGCCGCAGGAGAGGCTGCCACGTCACACATGTTCTGAGCTTCTGATCTTTCCTTCTCCCTCAGGGAGAAGGTGGCCCGAAGGGTCGGATGAGGGTGCGGGCAAGCCTCGACACAGCACTCGACCGACATCCCGGCTTTCCCCTCCACAAGCCAGCCAAGGAACCCGCCATGAACCACACCCTGTCCATTCTGCTGCAGAACGAATCCGGCGCCCTGGTCCGCGTGGCCGGCCTGTTCGCCGCTCGCGGCTACAACATCGACACCCTGACCGTGGCGACCACGCCCGACCCCGCCGTGTCACGGCTCACCCTGAGCCTGCAATGCGACGACGCCGGCCTGACCCAGATCCTGCAGCAGACCCGCAAGCTGGTCGACGTGCTGCAGGTAGCCCACCCCGCCACGGCGCTCGCCGCGTGAATGCGGTCGCACCCCTTGATGAGGACGGCGACCTTGTGGCTCGGGCCTGCAACGCACGCGTCTACGAAGTGGCACGCGAATCGGCACTGGAACCCGCGCCACTGCTCACCACTCGACTGGGCCAGCCGGTACTGCTGAAGCGCGAGGACCAGCAACCGGTGTTCTCGTTCAAGCTGCGCGGCGCCTACAACCACATGGTGCAACTGGATGCGGCGCAACGGGCACGCGGCGTGGTCGCCGCCTCCGCCGGCAATCACGCGCAAGGCGTGGCACTGGCCGCGGCGAAACTCGGCATCCACGCCACCATCGTGATGCCGACGACCGCACCACAGGTGAAGGTCGACGCGGTACGCCGCTTCGGCGGCGCAATGGTCGAAGTACTGCTCTCCGGCGATTCCTACAGCGACGCGCAGGCCACCGCCATGCGACTGCAGACCGAACGCGGCGCCACCCCGGTACATCCTTTCGACGACCCCGCCGTGATCGCCGGCCAAGGCAGCATCGCACTGGAAATCCTGCGCCAGCACCCCGGCCCGTTGCAGGCGGTATTCGTGCCGGTCGGCGGCGGCGGACTGCTGGCCGGCGTGGCCGCCGTGATCAAGTCACTGCGCCCCGGCGTCAAAGTGATCGGCGTGCAGGCCGCCGACTCCGACGCGATGGCCCGCTCGCTGGAAGCCGGCGAACGCATCCACCTCGACGAAGTCGGCCTGTTCGCCGACGGCACCGCGGTAAAACAGGTCGGCGCCCTCACCTTCGCACTGTGCCGCCGTCACGTCGACGCCATGCTGCGGGTCGACACCGACGCGATCTGCGCCGCCATCCGCGACATCCACGAAGACACCCGCAGCATCCCCGAACCCGCCGGCGCACTGGCCCTTGCCGGCCTGAAACAATACGTCTCCACCCACGGCCCCGGCGACAGCGCACTGGTGGCAATCGTCTCCGGCGCCAACATGAACTTCGATCGCCTGAGCTTCGTCGCCGAGCGGAGCGAGCGGGATGGTGCGAGGAGGGAGAAACCCCACCCTCCGGCATCGCAGCCCGACGCTCCGGTCGAGTTGTGTCCGCCTGCGTAGAAGATCCCGGACCAGATGACTGGCAAGGAGCGCGCAAGCCCATCCAGCCAAAGAATCAGACCCGCCCCACGCGCCGCTTGCCGGTATACGGAAGCACGAACAGATACAAGCCGGAGAACAGCTGCAGGAAAAGCGGCGGCAGCGGCGCGTAGGTCAGCCATGCCGGTGGTTCACCCGATACCGCCGCCCTGTACGCGAAGTTGGCGGCGACGGTCAGCGTGAACACGATGGACAGCCAGCGATGGCTTTGCCGGATCCCGTTGCTCACGCTCACGTCGACTTCTCCGACGGAGACGCCGGCCTCGCCTCGATCATCTTCCAGCCATTGCCGGAAGGATCCCGGAAGCCCGCATCCACCGCGCCGTAGCGCTCGACCGGCTCCTGCGTGAACTCCACGCCACTGGCACTCAACCGCTCCCAGGCAGCGCGGCAGTCATCCACCACCAGCACCAGCGGCGGCATGGCACCCTTGGCCACCACCTCGGCCAGCGCCTGCGCCGTTGCCTCGTCATGCACCGGCGGACCCGGCCTGAACAGGCCAAGCTGGAACGAGGGCTGCTCCGGATGCTGCACCGTCAGCCAGCGGTAATCGCCGTTGCGGGCATCCGTGTGGACGCGAAACCCCAGCTTTCCGACATAGAACGCCAGCGCTTCGTCCTGATCCCGCACATACAGGCCAACCACATCTATACCTTGAGTCATGGAACCTCCGTTGATTGAGGCCTTACTTTCCCAGCTGCGTCCTGCCGGCGCTTCTCCGAAACTGCGATGTTCAGATCCGGGCGATCGATCGCACGCACGACACACTCAGGCACATGCTGCCGCCCATGTGGCGATGACTGCTCCCGCGCCCGCAGGCTTCCCGGGTTCTCGCCCGTGATGTCCCGGAAGATGCGCCCGAAAGTCCCCAGGCTCTTCCAGCCGGTCTGGAACGCGATCTCCGTGACGGGCAAATCGGTATCACGCAGCAAGGCCACCGCACGCTCGATGCGACGCGCCAGCAGATAGCGATGCGGCGGCACACCGAAAGCCTCCCTGAACGAACGTGCGAAGTGTGCGGGTGAAACCGCACTCACCCTCGCCAACCGGGCAACCGGCCACTCCTCGCACGGCGCGCGATCCATCTGATCCTTCGCGCGAAGCAGCCGCCGCAACAGTTCAGGACTCTGGGCCATGTTTCCTCGTGTCCGATTGCCCGGATCATGCCAAGGCGCGAAACAGCGCCGGCCCGGATGAACTGCCATGACGCACCCGGCAGATCACCCAGACCATGAACCCTGAAATCTAAAACACCCCCGGCGCCGTGTACCGTGCCAAAAGCGATGGCTGCAGCGGCAATGTGCAAAACCCCACGCTCGACGAAGGCTTTCCACCCGATGACGGCCCACTCACACCCAGCTCCTGCCCGGAAACACGCGCTGGCACACCGGGACGAGGCGAATGCCGCGTACTCAAATGACACCCTTCAGAAACCGTCACTTCCGCGAGGCGCTTTTCGTCTCCGACACCGGCTTCCGGATCAGTCCAGCAAGGTCAGCATGGCTTCGTAGCGTTTGTCCGCGGGTTCGCGCACGTTGGACTCCATTTGCCGCAGCCATGCCAGCGTACGCTGGGTCTGCTCGCGAAGCGCTTTTTGCGACAGGTCGAAGGTGACCGAGTCGGCGACCTGATGCAGCAGTATCACGAAATCGCATGGAGCCCGACAGGACTGCACCAGGCCGACGATCTGGAAACAGATGTCCTGGATCTGCGACTTGATCGCCGTGTCACTGCTGGTTCCACCCAGCAACTCTTGCGCCGCCTCCTCGAGGTAGATTTCCATGACCGCGTCATTCGGCCAGGGTTTGCTCGCGGCCTGACCCACCCTGGTGGTGAGTTCGGCATCATCCGTGAGTTTGCGGGTGAGCTTGCGCACACGCTCGCGCACGATCTCGATGGCCTTGTTGATGTCGGCTCGATCAGGCACCAGATTGATCACGGCGCCATTGATCTCCTTGGCCACACGCTTGGCAATATCCCACTCATTGCCCCTGACGGACTTCAGGCGGTTCTTGAGCGGATCGAGCAGCGCCTTCTTCAGCTCCGCTCCGGTCTTGCCGTGTGCCTTGAACATCGCATCCATGACAGAGCCAATGATCGGTTTGAGCTGCTCGTCCCAGTGCAACATGTGGCGACGATCTTCCACCGGCCCCTGCTGCGCATCCTGATTGACCTTGATATCCCTGGCCTTGGTCGTCCAGTCCGGCCGCCCGACAAAAACGAGTCGGCCCCGGTCATCGAGAGCCATGCCGAACTTGCCGTTGTCTTCCTCGCCCTGCCCGTATCCGCACATCGCCTTCCCCCAACGGATCGAAGTACCGCGCAATATAGATCCAGGCAGGAGGGGATGCCACGAGGACGGCTTCCGTGCCGGGCAACACCACTTTCGAATGCACTTGCTTGAGCGCCAGCCTCCACGAGGTCGTCACCCTCTTCCCAAAGCGCCATTCAATCGTGAGCCGGCATGACCATGCCATGCGCCCAACGGTTGACCGGGAATTGGGCATCCTTCGGGAAATCATGCCGCAAGGTGATCCGCTGCATGAAAATCTCCGCCAGAAGGCTGTCCACCCCCGACAACATCCTGAGGTTACCCACCTCATCTTCTGAAACGGGCGCCGTCAGAAAATACTGCGGATCCTGGCCATCCACCCAATCAATCTGCTCGCAAAACACCCGCAGGAATTGCTGTCCGCAGTGCACGCACGCGCAGATCCCCACGGAGAAATGCGATTCATCCACCAACCGAATGGACGAATCGAGCTCTCCCTGAAGCTCCCACGCCGCATCCGCGGATGCAGACCAGCAGTTGTCTAAAGGGGACGGAGGCAATTAAACCATGTCCAATCACCGCCACATTTAGATCATCTTCCACCTTTAATTGCCTCCGTCCCCTTTGGGCCCTCAGCGCGTACCACTGCTGCATGAAGTGGATGCGCAGCATCACCGAGGCAGGCATCGGCGGACGACCACGGCGGCCGGAGGTCGGATAGCTCGGCTCAATCAAAGCCAGCAATGCCTCCCATGGCACGACCTTGTCCATCTCGCCGAGGAACTTCTCTCGGCGCGTCGGCTTTTTCTTGGCGTCGAAACTCAACGACGCGAACGAGCGTTGCTTCATCGGGGATGTGCTTCCTTGGGGCCGTCGCTATGATGCATCAGACGGGGAATAGATCAGGGCATCCCTAACGCCTGAGTAAGTATCCCCCGGCAAAGCCGGGGGCTTTATGGGGTGAGCCCCTCAAAGGGGCTAAAGGGGACGGAGGCAATTAAACCATGCCCAATCACCGCCCACATTTAAATCATCTTCTATCTTTAATTGCCTCCGTCCCCTTTGCGGCTTTGCGGGCGGGATGACGGTCGGCTGCAGCGATTTGTTGGGTGCTAGATCTTGTTGTCTCAGTGAACTCCTTGACAATTCTTCTTCCTAACGCGGCACCAGACGCGTTACTCAAGCCACTAATGCCACCAAAACATTGTTCTATACGTTCTTCTCGTGCATAGCCTGGAATGAAGCGAGTAAACACATCGTCGGCACTCTGATACACGTTCTCGCGTTGTCTAGATGATTTTGCCATGGTCTTTAGTCTCCATTCTGATATTTCGCCATTGCGCGCGGGTTAAGTTCTGCTGGAAAATAATGCTTTCTACTAACCCATACAAAACCATCACCTTTCGTGATAACGGCGACGTCTATAGGCCCGCCCACAGTTTCACGTACTCTTGTTACACGTCGACGAAACTTCGTTAGATTTACAAGCGACTCAGCCATTGCCGCGAGCTCATCTTTTGGCAGAGATGAGACGATTTCTACAACTGGCTGCCAAAAATTCTGGCTGCATTGCCCCCAGTTGTCAATGAGTGACTTTAGAGCCTTACGCTGCGCTGGCACCACTTCTTTTTCGAGCTTATCGTGGATATCAGGATTAACTTTCTCCATCGTACTGACTATGGCAGACATAGCACCATGAAAAATCTCTTTTGTGGAGGAAATGATATGATTCATGAGGTTCCTGTCGACACCCTCCATAAACGCTTGAACCATTTCCTGCTGAGCGAATGGCACGACTGCACCTAAGTTATCGTTTGAAATAGCCATTTCGCGGTTTTTCACTATGCGAACACGACCACAAGCAAACTCTTCAATATCAAACGCGACAAGCCTTGGCAAATATTCGTCCTCACCAAATCCCGATATCACAATGCCACCTCTCATGGGCCCGAAGTAGTGGCGGGTAAGCATTTCTGAGACGATCGCATTCAGGATGCCTACTCCTTGACGAGATATTGGCAAACTACCAAAAATTTCCGTGCGAAGCTTACGTAGCTGTTTTGAATATTTCTTCCTTATCGTTCGGCGATCGATTTCACCAAACCCATCCAATTCGGGGCGCTTCCTAATTAACGCTAAGCGCTCCTCAAAGACCTTTTTGCAAATCTTTGCAATACTTTTATCGGTCACATCTTCTCCGTCTCCGATAGTTTTATCGATGACGTTTTTCAGCTTATCTCTCAGATCGAGGAAAAGATTAGCGCCAAGACCGCCTATCGCGTGGCGATCTTGACTCGCCTCAGGAAACAAATTGCTAGGAGCGTTAAGAAAACTATGGAAGGACCTGGCATAATCATCGAGGGTTGGGTAACGTTCCGACCCAATTTGTTTCCGGAAAGCCTTAATAACAGTTTCCCACGGCATACCAACAATACTTGCACTTCCGAAAATCATTACTCCGACTGGTGCCGATGCATGCAATTGAAATAGTTTGTCCGCGGACGCATAAATTTTTTCGGCCTCGCGACCTATTGTCACTGCGCTATCGGCTGCAAGCGCGATGCCGATTCGATTTAGAACTGCAACTTCTGCTGTCATGCGTCATTCCTTATTGGTACCCAACACCCGAGTTAAGCGGCGGCGTAGCCATCCGCCTTGAACGAACTGTTAGACAATAGCGATGCTGCTCGCTCGGGCGACCACGAAAAGGTGTCAGGGACGAATGGCACTTACGGCCCAAAGGGGACGGAGGCAATTAAACCACGAGCCCCATGACCCACCAGCCCAGGCATCACCTTGCGCCACCTTCAATTGCCTCCGTCCTCTTTGGGTCAGGTCCGCGCCTACTTCCTGCGGCACTGGATGGGCGCCATGCGGCCAATCTCGACAGTGAGATCGTCGCCCTTGCCGCGAATCGTGTTCGGCCCGTTGCCATACATGAAGCCGGAGCCGCTGGGCTGCTGCACAAGCGGAATGCTGTCGCCATTGCGCATCAGCACAGCCGTTTTGTCGGTCGGCGAGAAATGCACGGAAAGGGTTTCACCGTTCGCACAGGCAAACGTCACGTCACGATCCGCAGGTGCCTCTGGAACGGTGCTGCAAGCGCAAAGCAGGGAAGAGGCAAGCAAAGCGAGGCAAAGCGTCTTCATGGGCTTCTCCGTTGATAGTTGGAACGCTGATCTGACCTTTGGATCAAGCCAAGCCGCAAAGCGGCATCGGCCTGGGCGAATCATCGCATTGCCGCCGGCTCACTTGAAAAGCCGCGTGATGAACCGAAAGAACTTCGCGCCCTCCGACTCCCAGCCAATCGCACGCTTGACCCGACGCCGGGCATTCTTTGGCGCGTTCAGCACGCGCGTGACCTCGTAAATGCCGAGGTCGCGCTTCAACTTCTTCTTGGCTGCGGTAAGGCCAAGTACCGTCTTCCAGCTTGGTCTGCGGTAACGCATGGACTGCCCCCTGCAATCTCATGTTGAAATGAGGCAACCCCCCTCGAACAGGATGCCGCCTGTGCGGAATGGGACTCACCAAAGGGGACGGAGGAAATTAATCCATGATCTCCTTTGCTATCTGCCCACATTGACATCACCTCGCACCACCTTTAATTGCCTCCGTCCCCTTTGCCTCCACGCGACACTCCCCCCGTGGGCTCTAACGCTTAGTAGACCCCACTTCGGGGCATATACGGACATCCTGCGGCCCCAGCACCACTAAAGGGGACGGAGGTAATTAACCAGAGGTAATTAACCAGAATTAATTGCCTCCGTCCCCTTTGGTCTCGATTTGTTATGACTCGCGGTCAAGGTGTTGTTCCAGAGCACTAATCTCGCGCGGCAATACATGGAGAAAGTCTATGAGATTTTCGAGTAGCGTGAGCATTTGAAAGGCCATTGCTTCATCGGGCTCCTTTTCCATGTCGAAGTGCGCGCCTAGGTTGCCCCCGTGACGAAGGACATTTGCTAGCTTGCGTATCGGCTCTGCCAGGTCTACGGAGTCTGCAACGTCGGAAATTGCTTTCGCGAGATTAGTTACTTTCTTACCTTCAGGAAGAAGTCCCTGAAATAATCCTTCAAGTGTTCTTCGGCAACAGACCGCAGTGGCAACGTAATTGCCTGAATTATATGCGTCGATTGTTGACGTGTACGACCGGTAAAGTGGTTCAGATATGGAATCCGCCACATCCCTCGGCTCATGTGGCTCACCATTGTTAGGATGTATATACACTTCCGCCGACTCTGGTCCGTGCGCTCCAAGCGACCATACTCCAACATGGTGAGAGCATCCAGGACAGTTGGCTGATGATGTAACACATGCTCTCTGCGGGTCATGCAGGTGATTCGCGCAGGTGAAAGTAACCTTTTCGCTACAATGAGGGCACCAAGTGGAAAATGATTGTGGGGTGGAAATGCCTCCCGCCTTTGTCCATCTTCTAACTTGGTTAGTAAGTATTTGCCTCATGGTTTAGCCTTGTGGTCATAACGCTTGAATTAAGCGGCGGCGCAGCCGTCCGCCTTGAATTAATTGTTAGGCATCTGAGCCATTGCAGATCCGGTCGACTGCTCTTGAATGGACAAACACAAAGACAGCTAGTGCTAGGCCTGACACCGTAAGAAAAACCCCTGCCGCCATAGATAGCTGCCACACAGTAGCAACTACCGCTACGAACAGCGAGGAGTACCCAACGATCCCGATGAGCGCAGATAGGAAAAGGTTGATGTGGGAGTAGGTACGCTCGCCATGTACCAGATAAGCGCTGATGTATTGAGCTCCAAAGAGCCACGTGAGCAAAGAGACGATCGAAGCCCACAGGGCTACAGAGCTGTAGGAGGGCTGCCCTTTGGACTGAGCTAAGAAAATGATGAGCGCTGCGGCGAAGCCGGCTATGGAAAGAGCCGTATTGCGCATCTGCTCGAGCTCGGGCTTAGCGAGATGGCTTCTAAGATGGGTGATGGGGTCGTGGAATCTCATCAGATACCTAGCGCTGGAATTGAGCGGCGGCGAAGCCGTCCGCCTCGAATGAGATGTTAGACCTTGTCGGTGCGAAGATGAACACGAAGGCAGCGCTCAATTTGCTTCTTGATTGTGTCGATTTTTACGAAGGATTCTTTAAGTGCATCTCGACTCTCTACGCTATTGCAATCGTACGACGTGACCAAATCCTTGAAATTGTTGAACTCTTCGATGGCTTGCTCATGCAAGTTGAGAACTTGATGCGGTAATACGAGACGAAGAAGTCCTTGCCGGCTACTCCATTCGCTCGCGATGTCGTCGATCTTGGCAAGGTAATCTTGCTTGGTATCCAAATCTGGTCGATCAGGGTGGCGAAGTAAGTCTGCGCGTGCAGTGCGCTGACTAAGCTGGTAGGACTTGTAGAACATTGCATAGTAGTCAACGACATGAAGCACATGTTTTTCGTAGCTAAGGCGGCTTAGGCCGAGCTCTTGCTTTAGCTCTTCGAGGCCAGCTGCCAGTGCGCTCTCCTCTCGCTGAAGAATGCGCTTGGCGATGATGCCGCCCCAAAACTTTAGTAGCGCAGCGACTATGACGGCTCCTCCCCCGAGCGAAGCTAGGATTGCACCGGCAATTGACCACACTGAAGGTTCAGTCATAAGGCAAATTAAGGTCTAACGCCAGAATTAAGCCGCGCCGCGAAGCGGCTTCGGCTTGAATGAATTGTTAGACCGCGACGCGATCACTATCAAGTTTCCGGCAGCTCGTTGAAGTCAACGCTTGTAACAGCCTTGACTTTGCCTTGGATCTCCCAGCCGTCGTTTTTTCCGCCAAGACTGGCCGAGTTATCGGCTAGCCAACTTTCCGCACCAGTAATCTCTTCATGAGTCACATCCAGGACCATCACCACGAGTGCTTCTGCGGCGTAGCCAGGTTTGTCGTCAAGCTCATTGACCTGCACCCAATAGCCCTGTCGGAGCAGGAATACACCGAACTTAAGCGCATCGTTTGCCTCGGGAAAAATCAGGGCAAACCGAACTTTATGCTCGTCCCCGATTTGCAGGCCACGCTGGCGTGCAACCCAAAGAACTTCGCCGTTGTCATCCTTGGGGAAAACAGAAAAATCACGATCCATCGCAGCTCCTGGTGGTTGTTGTGCGGTCTAACGCTTCAAAAAGGCGTAAGGAACAATTGCATCAAAGTTATCCCTAGCGCCGTTTTTTGAAGGCCCATTGCACAGGAAGCAATCACCTCCGTGCACAAACATCAGTCGGTCAAGTAGCTTGGGGGCATCTGCCGCCATCGTCGCCAGCCGTGAATGCAGCCTGCCCACTCATCCGCAGCCGGTCATTCACCGTACTGGGTCCGAGGCCAAACACCCACGCACAAAAACGCGCCCGCCAGACAAACGCCGTGGCAGCGACAGCAATACTGATCAAGATCCCCATGAGTGCGTCCCAGCTCCCCTGTAACCACCCGAGTAAACCGCAAACCCACTTCCCGGCACAAGCCTTCGGCGGCCAGAGAGCCCTCACGTCGAGTCGCAAGCCTGCCGTGTGACAGTCCGTGGCTTCGCCCCATCCTCCACCGAATACGCTGCAGCAACCCTCCGTTTTCCAACCGGCACCCCACCATCCACCCCATCCGCACACGCTAAACTGCGGCCCATGGCCTCTTCACCCCGCAAACGCCAGCGACGCGCTCCTGCGCCGTCGCCCAAGGCTCGCTCGCGCCAGGGCGCGGCGAAATCCGTTGCCCGGCCGGTGCAGCCGGCGGACAGTTCGACCCGTGCCACGCGGGTGTTGAACTGGTTGCTGCAGAAGTTGCCGGCGCGTTATCGCGAGAAGGCGCTGGATTACCTGGTGCTGACCCGTATGGATCGGCCGATCGGTGCGCTGTTGTTGCTGTGGCCGACGTGGTGGGCGTTGTGGCTGGCGGCGGGGGATTTTCCGCCGTGGAAGCCGCTGATCATCTTCACGCTCGGCGTGTTTGCCATGCGCGCCGCCGGCTGCGCGATCAATGACTATGCCGACCGCAAGCTGGATCCGCAGGTGGCGCGTACGGCGGGGCGGCCAATTGCCAGTGGGCGGGTAAGTCCGCGCGAGGCGCTGGCAGTGTTTGGTGCGCTGTTGCTGCTGGCGTTCGTGCTGGTGCTGTTCACCAATGCGCTGACCATCAAGTTGTCCTTTGTCGGCGCGGCGCTGGCGGCGGCCTATCCGTTCACCAAGCGCTACACGTACATGCCGCAGGTGGTGCTGGGTGCGGCGTTCGGCTGGTCGATTCCGATGGCGTTTGCCGCGGTGGGCAACACGGTGCCGCCGGTGGGCTGGCTGTTGTTCATCGGCAACATTCTTTGGTCGGTGATCTACGACACCGAGTACGCGATGGTCGATCGCGAGGACGATCTCAAGGCCGGCGCCAAGTCCACCGCGATCCTGTTCGGTGATGCCGACCTGCCGATTCTCGGCGTGCTGATGGGCACCTTCCTGCTGGCGATGCTGTTCGTCGGCCAGCGCGCCGAACTGGGCTGGCCGTACTGGCTGGGCCTGCTTGGTGCCGCCGGCCTGTTCGGCTATCAGCTGTGGCTGATCCGCGACCGAGCCCGCGACGCCTGCCTCGCCGCCTTCCGCCACAACAACTGGCTGGGGTTGGTGGTCTGGGTGGGGTTGGTGTTGGCGCTTGCAACCAAGTAGCCAAGTAGCGAGGAGTGAGTGCAGAGGAGTGAGAAGTTAGAGAAGAGCCAGAGCGTGCGATGCCTCGGCTTTTTCTCACTTCTCACTCCTCTGCACTCACTCCTCGTTTTCACGCTCTCGCCAGCGCCCACACGTCGACCCTCCGCACGCCGGCGCGTTTCAGCACCCTCGCGCACTCGGCCAGGGTGGTGCCGGTGGTCATCACGTCGTCGAGGATGGCGACGTGGTCTGGCAGTGATGCTCCCGCTGACAGGGCGAAGGCGCCGCGCATATTGCGGCGGCGGGTGGCGGCGTCGAGTTCGGTCTGGGGGCTGGTGTCGCGTTGGCGTTGCAGCAGGTCGTGGCGACACGGCAGATCCAGTGCCCGGGCCAGCGGGCGGGCCAGTTCCAGAGCCTGGTTGTAGCCGCGCTGGCGCAATCGCCGGCGGTGCAGGGGTACCGGCAAAATCAGTGCGGGCAGATCCGACGGGCGCGGTTCGCGTGACCACAGCGTGGCCAGTACGCGGCCGGCGGCGAGGTCGGCGCTGAATTTGTAGCGGGATTCGAGCCGGTCCAATGGCCAGCCGTAGCGGAATGGCGACCATGCCGCATCCCACGGTGGCATCCGCCGCTGGCAGGCGCCGCACAACGCTGCCGGCGCCGCCAGTGGCAAGGCGCAGCGCTGGCAGCAGCATGGATTGCGCGGCAGTTCGGCGGCGCAGGCGGCGCACAGGTCGAGGCCGTCATCGCCCGGTGCACCACAGAGCAGGCAACGCAGCGGCAGCACAAAGTGCCGCAGGCGTTGCCAGGTGGTGGTCAGCGCGTCCATGCGCATGGCGGGTCAGCGGCGCGGCTTGAACAACGCCGCGTCGAGGATCGACCAGAGATGGATCAGCCAGCCCAGCAGCACGATCCACAACAGCGCCGCCAGCACGAACATCACGATCGCCATCAGCAACCGCCCCTGCACCAGCTGGCCCAGCCCGGGGATGAAGAAACTGCAGATCGCCGCCAGCACGTTGCCGGTGCTGCCCTGTCCTTCGCTCATGCGCGATGCTCCCGATGAATGGAACGGTGATGGTAACGGCTCGGCCGGCGCATGTTGCGTCAACCTTGACTACGTTGTTTTAGGTTGACAGTGCATTACCCCCACACCACACTCGCCCGCTTCACGGGAACGCGGCCGGCACACCTGCCTCATCTGCCGCCCCGCCCCAGCAAGGGAGCCACTGTTCCATGACCGACACCGCCATCCGCCACGACTGGAGTCGCGACGAAGTCGCCGCGCTGTTCGCGCTGCCGTTCAACGATCTGCTGTTCCGTGCGCACGAGGTGCACCGCCAATACCACGACCCCAACGCGGTGCAGGTGTCGACCCTGCTGTCGATCAAGACCGGCGGCTGCCCCGAGGATTGCGCGTATTGCCCGCAGGCGGCGCGCTACGACACCGGCGTGCAGGCGCAGAAGCTGATGAGCGTGGAGGCCGTGCTGGCCCAGGCGCAGGCGGCCAAGGATGCCGGCGCCAGCCGTTTCTGCATGGGCGCGGCATGGCGCGGGCCGAAGGATCGCGACATCCCGAAGGTGGCCGAGATCGTGCGCGCGGTGAAAGGGCTGGGCCTGGAAACCTGCGCCACTCTGGGCCTGCTCGGCGAGGGCCACGCGCAGGCGCTGAAGGACGCGGGGCTGGACTACTACAACCACAACATCGACACCGCACCGGAGTTCTACGGCGAGATCATCCAGACCCGCGAATACCAGGATCGGCTGGAAACGCTGGAGCAGGTGCGCGATGCCGGGCTGAAGACCTGCTGCGGCGGCATCGTCGGCATGGGCGAGACGCGCGAGCAGCGCGCCGGCCTGCTGCAGGCGCTGGCCAACCTGCCCGAGCATCCGCAGTCAGTGCCGATCAACCAGCTGGTGCCGGTGGCCGGCACGCCGCTGGGGCAGGCCGACAAGCTCGATCCGTTCGAATTCGTGCGGGCGATCGCGGTGGCGCGCATCCTGATGCCGCGCTCGATCGTGCGGCTGTCTGCCGGCCGCCAGCAGATGGACGACGCGGTGCAGGCGCTGTGCTTCTTCGCCGGCGCCGGCTCGATCTTCGCCGGCGACAAGCTGCTGACCACCGGCAACCCGGACGTGGATCACGACCGCGAGCTGTTCCGCCGGCTCGACCTGCACGCGCTGGAAGTCACCGAGACCAGCGACACCGTGCACGCGGACATCGCCGCGTAGGGCGGGCACGGCCCGCCATTCGCGGAGTTGCGGCGGGCCGTGCCCGCCCTGCGCGCGAGGCGTGGCGACAGCGTCAGATATCGAACGCCACGCCGACCAGCGCCATCGTCTCGCCCGCGTTGGGCTGGTGCAGGCTGCCGTTGGAGATATGGCGGATCGCCACGCTGAAGTGCTTCGCCTGCCAGCCGAGGGTGCTGACGAACTGGTAATGGCTGGAGAGCGCGTGGGTGGTGTGGTTGGTGGCGGCCACCTGGCCACTGAAGAACAGCGGCTGGTACCAGTCACCCTCATGACCCATGTGGATGCGGGCACCGGCGGCGACCAGCCCGACCGAGCTGCGCGTGTCATAGCGCTTGCCGGCATACCGCCCGACGCGGCGGCCATCGATCCAGCCTACCGAGACATCCGGCGACCAGGTGAAGCGGGTGTTGCCGACCTGCCGCGGCGCGAAAACGGCCTCGGCAAAGGCGGTCTTCGCGCCATAGGTATCCATGTAGCTGCGGCCAGCCTGGATTTCGATGCGCGTGGCCATCGCCGGAGCGGCAGCAGCGAGCAGGCCCAGGACGACGAGGGGGCGGAGAAATGGGGAAATAGTCATGGGGAGGGGGGAATCTTCAATGACGGGGAAAACGCTTTATTGTACCACTCGGTACATGAATGTTCATGATTCCGTTTACCCCACATCCGGAACACACTGTTTCATGACAGACAAAAACCCCCGGCACCAGGCCGGGGGTTTTTGTCTGATGCGGTGACGACCGGTTACCGCTCGCCGCCGCCGGTCAGATCCGGGCTGTCCAGATCCAGCGCGGTGGACTGCAGCACCACCGCCTGGGGATGTGCCTTGCGGATCGCCGGGGCGAACTGGCCTGCGTCGCCCACCACCACGGTATGGCTGCCGGCGGCGTCGAGATGGCTGGCCGCGTACTGCTGGATCTGCTTCGGCGTGACTGCCTGCACCTTGGCGATGTACTCACCGATCTCGTCCAGCTTCACGCCGTAGATCGCCAGCTCGCCGACTTCGCCGGCCAGCCCCGCCGTGGTTTCCAGGCTGCGGCCGTAGCCGCCGACCAGGGTGGCCTTGCGCGCGGCCAGTTCGTCATCGGCGATGCGGCTGTTGCCGAGCCGCTTGAACTCGCCCAGCATCAGCTCCACCACCTGTGCCGCCGACGGGTTCTTGGTCTGCGCCGAAGCCAGCCACAGGCCGCTGTCGCGCATCGGCTGGAAGCGGCTGGAGGCACCGTAGGAAAGGCCGCGCTTGATGCGGATTTCCTGATTCAGCCGGGCCGAGTACGAGCCGCCGAGCACTGCATTGGCCACGGTGCCGACGTAATAGTCGGGATCGTCGCGCTGCGGCGCCGCGTGGGCACTGACCACGCCAGCCTGACCGGCACCGTGCTGGTCGATCAGCAGCACCGACGGCAGTTTGCCGGCAGCGCTGCCAGCGGGTTTGGCCGGCAACGGCGCGGCCGGCTTCTGCCAGTCGCCGAAGCTGGTCCGGGCCAGCTGCTGCGCCTGCTCCGGCGTGATGTCGCCGGTGAGCACCAGGATCGCGTTGTCCGGGCGATACAACGCGGCGTGCAGCTGCTGCACGTCGGCGCGGCCGATCCGCGCCAGCGAGTCCGGCGTGCCGCCCCGCGAATGGCCATAGGCACCGGCACCGAACACGCCACGACTGGCCGCCAGCGAGGCCAATGCCGTCGGCTGGCTCAGCTGCAGGCGCAGGTCGTCAATCGCCTGCGTGCGGGCGCGGCCAAGCTCCTCTTCGCTGAAGTCCGGATGGCGCACCACGTCGGCCAGCAGGGCCAGTGCCTGCGGCAGTTTCGGCGTGGTCACGGTGATGCCGACCGCGCTTTCATCCCAGCCAGCACTGGCGCTCAGCGAGCCGCCCAGCGCCTCGGCGGCGGCGGCGATCTCGGGCGCGCTCTTGCCGGCGGCGCCCTTGGTCAGCAGGTTGGCGGTGAGGTCGGCGATGCCGGCCAGCGGCGCCGGATCCATCTCGCCGCCGCTGCGCACCAGCAGGCGCGCGGTCACCAGCGGCAGGCCGGCACGACGCACGCTGATCACCTGCAGGCCATTGGCCAGGGTCTGCGTCGACGGCGTCGGCACACTCAGCTGCGGCGCCGGGCCGGGTGCGGGCGGCGTATCGGGGAAGTCGACGGCCAGCGCAGTGCCGGCAGCGAACAGGGCGGCAGACAGGACGGCCAGGCGGAAACGCTTGCTGTGCATGATGCGGCGGCTCATTTCGCGGCTCCCTTGTCGTCGCCCTGCGGCAGGTAATCGATGGTGACGCTGTGGGCGCCGGTGACGTATTTCTGCAGCACGCGGTGCACGTCCTGCTCGGTGACTTTCTGCAGCGCGTCCAGCTCGGTGTTGACGCTCGCGACGCCACCGCCGACCAGGCTGGCCTGGCCCAGCGCGAAGGCGACGCCCTGCGCGGTCTGGCGTTGCCGCAATTCAGCGGTGAGCAGCTGGGTCTTCACCTTGTCCAGCTCGGCCGCGGGAATCGGCTGGGTCGCCAGCCAGACGATTTCCTGCTGCAGCAGTTTTTCCGCCTCTTCTGGCTGGTGGCCGCTGGCTAGGATGGCGTAGGCGGTGAACAGCCCTGGGCCGACCCGGCCATCGACATCGGCACCAGCCTGCTGGGCGACCTGATGGCGATACACCAGCGACTGGTACAACCGCGAGGAATCACCCTGCGACAGCAATGCCGCGGCGACCTGCAGCGGGATGGTGTCGGCGTCGGCCGCCGGCGGGATCAGCCAGGTGATCGCCACCGCCGGCAGCGGCGCGGTCTCGCTGGTGATGGTGTAGCGCATGTCCTTCTTGCGTGCCGGCTCCTGTACGGTGACTTGCGGGATCGGCGTGGCCGGCTTGGGGATCCAGGCGAAGTACTGGTCGACCCAGGCATCGAGCTGCTTCGGGTCGAAGTCGCCGGCGACGATCAACGTGGCGTTGTCGGGGCGGTAGAAGGTCTTGTGGAAGTCGATCACGTTCTGCAGCGAGGCGGCATCCAGATCCTCGATGCTGCCGATGGTCGGGCGCTGGTACGGATGCACCGCGTAGGATTTCGGGTCGATCTCGTTGAACAGCATGCCGTAGGGATTGGCCAGCACGCTCTGGCGGTATTCCTCCTGCACCACGGCGCGCTCGGACTTGAAGTTCGGCTCGTCCACGTTGAGGTTGGACAGCCGCTCGGCCTCGGCCCACAGCAGGGTCTGCAGGTGGTTGCTGGGCACTACTTCGAAGTAGTTGGTCACGTCGGCGCTGGTGGACGCGTTGTTGGCGCCGCCGACGTCCTCGGTGAGGCGGTCGAACTGCTCGGCGTGCATGTGCTTCGTGCTCTTGAACATCAGGTGCTCGAACAGATGCGCGAAGCCGGAGCGTCCCTGCGGGTCGTCCTTGGAGCCGACGTGGTACCACATCTGCACGGCCACATTGGGGCTGGCGTGGTCTTCCACACTGATCACCTCCAGCCCGTTGGGCAGGGTGCGCTGGTGATAGGGAATCGGCGGGATGCTCAGCTCGGTGGCGGCCAGCGGGGTCGACACCACCCCGGCAAGCAGACCGAGCGAGGCCAGCAGACTGGCCGGACGCAGACACATGGTCATTCCTTGTGTTCCTTGCGATGGAAAGCGTCAACCTTAGCAAGCCAGCCGCGCCGCAGGCACATGACTTGTGGGCCGATGACCACTTTCCGATTGAATTTACCCGGGTGTTATTGGCAGCAATATTTACCCGGATAAAATGCGTGCACCTCTTTCACCGGACCACTCCGATGTCTCCGCCGGACGCCCCTGCCTGTACCGCCTTCGACCACCACCGGCTGATCGCCAGCGGCCCGTTGCCTGAAGTGGCGCGCGCCGTGAAAGCCGCCATCGACGCCGGCCTGCAGGGGCAGTTGCTGATCTTCGACGACCGCAGCAGCCGCCAGATCGAGGTGGACTTTCGCGGCACCCCGGACGAGGTTCTGGCCCGACTGGCCCCGACAGCCCCGAAGGCACCCGCCAGTCGCGGCCCCGGCCGGCCGAAGCTGGGCGTGGTGCCACGCGAAGTCACCCTGCTGCCGCGCCACTGGGACTGGCTGGCCAACCAGCCGGGTGGTGCATCGGCCGTGCTGCGCCAACTGGTCGAGCACGCCATCCGCCACGGCGGCGCGAAGGAACGCGCGCGCCAGGCGGTGGAGGCGGTCGACCGATTCATGCAGGTGATCGGCGGCGACCTGCCCGGCTACGAGGAGGCCTCGCGGGCGTTCTATCGGGGTGAGCGCGAGGCGTTTGCCACGCACATCGACGACTGGCCGGAGGACGTGCGCATGCACCTGCTGCGACTGGCCGCGATGGCGTGGGACGAACAGGCCGATGCCTGACGGGGCCGGATTCCATTGCGCAGCCGCACAGGGTAGGCATTGCCCGCAGCTTTTGCGCCGTTCACGACTCCGCGAACGCGGGCAGTGCCCGCCCTACGCGATTCGGCACCCATGACGGGGGCGGATTCACTTGCATGCGAAGCCCCCATCGACGGCACCTGAAAGTGAACCCGACCCCGTTATGCTTGCCGGAAAGACGGAACCAACCCACCGACGGACCGCCTCCATGCCCGCGCCCTCCACCCGCGACCAGACACTCACCGAAGGGCCGGTCGCCCGCACCCTGCTGCTGTTCTCGCTGCCGATCCTCGGCTCGAACGTGCTGCAGTCGCTGAACGCCTCGGTCAACGCGATCTGGATCGGCCACTTCCTCGGCGAGGCCGCGCTCACCGCAGTCTCGAACGCCAACCTGATTCTGTTCTTCCTGCTCGGCGTGGTGTTCGGCATCAGCATGGCCAACACCATCCTGGTCGGCCAGGCGGTGGGCGCGAAGGACACCGACCAGGCCAAGCGCGTGGTCGGCACCAGTTCCGGTTTCTTCGTGGTGCTGTCGATGATCGTGGCGATCCTCGGCTACGTCTTCACCGGCGAGATCCTGGACGCGATGGGCACCCCGGCGGATGCACAGCCGCTCGCCAGCGCCTACCTGCGGGTGATCTTCATCGCGCTGCCGCCGATGTACTTCTACAACTTCCTGATGATGACCCTGCGCGGCGCGGGTGATTCCAGCACGCCGTTCTGGTTCATGCTGCTGTCGGTGGGGCTGGACATCGTGCTCAACCCGCTGCTGATCTTCGGCCTCGGGCCGGTGTCGGCACTGGGCATCGCCGGCTCCGCGCTGGCCACCCTGATCGCGCAGAGCGTGGCCCTGCTCGGGCTGATCGCGTACCTCTACCGGCGCAAGCACTTCCTCGGCCTGTACCGCGGCGAGCTGCACTACCTGAAACCCGACCTCACCCTGCTGCGCGCCCTGATCGTCAAGGGCCTGCCGATGGGCCTGCAGATGGTGGTGATCTCCTCGTCCGCGCTGGTGATGATCAGCATGGTCAACGCCTACGGCTCACAGACCACCGCCGCCTACGGCGCCGCCTCGCAGCTGTGGACCTACATCCAGATGCCGTCGCTGGCGGTGGGTGCGGCGGTGTCGTCGATGGCTGCGCAGAACGTCGGTGCGCAACGCTGGGACCGCATCTCACGCATCACCGGCGCCGGCGTGGCCTACAACTTCCTGCTCACCGGCGTGCTGGTGGCGGTGATCTACCTGTTCAACCGCGGTGCGCTGGGCATCTTCCTGCCCGACGACGGCGTGGCCATCGACATCGCCGGGCACATCAACGCGATCGTGGTGTGGTCATTCCTGTTCTTCGGCCTCAGCTTCGTGCTGTTCGGCGTGGTGCGCGCCACCGGCGCGGTGATGCCGCCACTGATCATCCTGGCGGTGGCGTTGTGGTTCGTGCGCGTGCCGTTTGCCTGGCTGTTGCACGACCAGTACGGCGCCGACGCAGTGTGGTGGAGCTTCCCGCTGGGTGCGGTAGTCGCCGTGGCACTGGCCGCCGCCTACTACCGCTGGGGCAACTGGCGCCACGCCAGCATGCTCGGCCCCCGCATCACCGAACAGGCCGCCAGCACCGGCCTGGACGTGCCCGCCTGCAGCGTGCTGGATCCGGCCGACGAGTCATCCTGATCGCCCTCGCACAGGCGCCGCGCGCCCGCATCGGCGATCAGGACAGACCCGTGCCTGCCACGGGTTGACGCTGATTTGCCCCTCATGCTCTGCTTGGAGGCTGCGCCACTCATCCGGATTCAGGCGCTACAAAGGGAGGGGTTACATGAGAAACAGAAGGCTTTGGTGTTTCCTGGGCTTGGCCGCCATGGCCGCAACAGCCCATGCCAGTTCCTGCGAACAGAATTTCCAGGCCATCGGTGATCCGCGCAACGGCCTGACATTCACGGGCGCGGTCAGCGTGCCCGGACTGAGCGTCAGCAGTGCACTGGGCCAGATGCGGAATTTCGCCAATGAGGAGGGCGCCGAGGCAGGTGCCGACTCCTTCAACGGGGACCGCGGCGAAGTACTCTTCACCCGCAGCAAGGGGCTGAAGAGACCCATCGTCTATCACGTGAGAGCCAATGCTTCCGGCCTGGTCTCGCTGAGCACCAAGTTGGCGCCCGGACAACAAATGGACGCGGGTATCGTCCGAACGAGCTTCTGCAATGCATTGAACGCACTGAAGGCCGGCAAGGAAGGCGAGGCCATCGCCGCCGCCGCACGTGCCGCCTCCAGTTCCGACAGTGCCTTCGACGAAGTCATCGAAGGCAAGGCACGGGACCTGTCGAGAAAAATCCAGCGTGATGTCGCCAAGAGCATGGCCGCCGTCAACAGCAAGGGCAGACTCGGCAACCTTCTCGTCGGCAGCCGCAACTACGCCACGGAAAACGAACGCGCCAATGCCATGGCTCCGGTCATCGCCAAATACAAGGGACGCAGATACCGGATCGACGGACAGATCTATACGATCACGGAAAACGAGTTCACGCGCGTCAAGGAGATCGCCTATCTGGTCGCCGAGCCCGAGGGCCTTTTCCGGGGCGTCGGTGGATCGACGATCAACAACCACAATTTCACCATCCGCTGCGACATGGCTCCTGACCAGGTGAGACTGTTCTACAGCCTTTCCGAAAAGGACTGGATCAAGCTGGAAGGTACGGTGGACCAGATCAGTGAAACCGGCATGAAACTGAAAGATTGCCGCCAGGCCACCTGACCGGCAGCCGGACGGGGAGCAAGTGCGGCCCCGTCATGGCACCACGCACCACCATGGCATGAAATGACGCCGGGGCCTGTTTACAGGTCCCGGCGTTTTGTTTGAGGGCATGACGGTGCATGCCATGGGGCAAGTCGGCTCACTCCATGGGAAAAACGAAGGCTTGCAAGAAACCTCATCGCACGCTCGAAACAAGCAATCCATACCCAACCGGAAAGCCAGGCCGCCCCGCCGGCTCGCTGCCTCGCAGGGTGGCCTGGCGCAAACTGGCGGCATGGCCTATTGGCCGGGCGGTGGCCGAGGCGCATCATCTGCAAAGAATCATCTCGGCGCTCGTCGTCATCAGGGGAATCACCACCATGCGCATCGCTTCCGCGAACCCGCGAATGCTGTTTCTTGCCGGCATCGCCACGTTGCTGCTGTCCGGCTGCAACAACGGCGCGCCGGCCGTATCACCGCCGGATGCCGTGGCTGCGCCGGCGCCATCGCAGGAGGCCGCTCCGGAAGCGGACACCACCCGATCCGCCTCGCTGGCCGGTGCGGCGCGCTGGGCCGACCCGGAGCCGGCCGACCTGACTGATGGGGAAACCTACGCCCTGCCCGGCCTGATCCGGGCCGAGCTGAACTTCGACAACCTGCGCCAGGCATTCGGCACGGACAACGTGCAGCTGATCGACATCGAAGGGGCCGAAGGCGAATCCATACAAGGTGCGGTGCTGTTCGCCGATGATCCGGCTCGCCGCGCCGAAGTGTTCTTCCGCAACCCGGGGCAACACAGCGGCATCGACACCGTGCGCGTGCGCGGCGAGTCGTCACGCTGGCATTTCGCCAGTGGCGTGCAGCCGGGCATGAGTCTGGCCGAACTGGTGAAGGCCAACGGCGCACCGGTGTCCTTCCTCGGGCTCGACTGGGACTACGGCGGCGCCGTCACCGACTGGCACGACGGCGCGGCAGCTCCTGCCGGCGGCATGGTGCGACTGGCGCCATCCGGGCAACAGGACGGGCCGTATCCGGTTGGCGAGGACACTTACCGCAGCGACGACCCGCACTATCCGCAACAGGGCGAACTGCTGCGCGTCAGCGAGATCGGCATGGGCTTCGGAGACTGACGCTCCGTCGGCAATGGCGGGCATTGCCCAACACATCCTCCCGGGGCGCCCTGTCACACTGCGGCGCTTCCGCACACCCTCGCCATCGTTGACGATAATGATTCTCAATCGATGTAAGATGCGCGCGGCCTGAATCCTGCCGGGATTCACCCCCATCCCCCCTGGCCGCCAGCAGGCGGCCTTGCATCGAGAAGGTAGACAACGTGGAAGGATCGAAAGCCGGACTCGGACGGGCCCTGCTGGCCTGCTGTGTGACCGCGGCACTGGCGACGACGGGGCTGCACGCGCAGACCGCCCCGGACGCCAAAACCGGCAAGGCAACCGACATGGCCGCGCTGACCGTGACCGGCAACTGGCTCGACCTGAGCAATGGCGAGCGGGTGCTGGAACACCCGGGCGCGCGCACCATCATCGGCCGGCCGCGCATCGACGAGATCGGTGGCAGCACGGTGCGCGACCTGCTGCGCCAGGTGCCCGGCGTGCAGGTGCAGGACAGCAACGGCACCGGCGGCAGCGACGTGTCGTTGAACGTGGGCGTGCGCGGACTGACCGCACGGCTGTCGCCGCGATCGCTGATCATGATGGACGGCATTCCGCTGTCGTACGCGCCCTACGGCCAGCCGCAGCTGTCGCTGGCACCGCTGGCACTGGGCAACATCGAGAGCGCCGACGTGGTGCGCGGTGCCGGCTCGGTGCGCTACGGACCGCAGAACGTGGGCGGCATCATCAACTTTGTCACCCGGCGCATTCCCGAGCACTTCACCGCGCAGTTCAGCGACAGCACCGAGATCGCCAGCCACGGCGGCAATGCGAAGACCTCGCCCAGCCTGTTCATCGGCGGCACCGGTGCCAGCGGCTTCGGCGGCGCACTGCTGTATTCGGGCGTGCATGGTCGCGGCGCGCGTTCCGGCAATGACCGCACCGACATCGATGACGTGATCCTCAAGGGCGCATACCGGATCTCGGCGGACGACCGCATCGAAGCCGCACTGCATCACTTCGAGGGCAAGGGCAGCATGCCCGGCGGCCTGACCACGGCGCAGTACCGCGCCGCCCCGTTCCAGTCCGACCGCCACTACGACGTGTTCAACGGCCGCCGCACCGACGGCTCGCTGAAGTACACCCACAACGACGGCACCAACAACATCGAGGTGCTGAGCTACTACGTCGACTCCTTCCGCGGCAGCTACATCGAGCAGGGCGGCACCGGCGCCAATGCCGGCCAGCGCCGACTTACCGAAGCGCCGCGCAGCTACCACTATTTCGGCTTCGAACCGCGCTATTCGCGCCTGTTCGACACCGGTCCGCTGGTGCAGGAAATCAGCGTGGGCTACCGCTACCTGACCGAGAGCAGCAGCGAACTGGCCGGTCGTACCGATTACTACGACCTTGGCACCGATCCGTTCGCGCTGACCATGTCGCCGTACCAGACCAGCCGCGGCGGCACCACGGCGCACGCGTTCTACATCGACGACCGTTTCGACATCGGCAACTGGACCATCACCCCGGGTGTGCGCTACGAGCGCATCGACACCTTCAACCGGGTCACCGACCTTGCCCTCGATGGCAGCGTACTGGACTCGCGCCGGCCCGGCATCGACTCGCGCGAGGTGTTGCCCACGCTGTCGGTGCTGTACCGGGTGAACAACCACTGGTCACTGTTCGCCAACGCCGGCAAGTCGTTCGGGCCGCAGCAGTACAGCCATCTGGCCTCGACCACCGAGGGCCTGCACCCGGAAACCGCCAAGACCTATGAAGTCGGCACGCACTTCGATGGCGATGCACTGAGCGGCGAACTGACCCTGTTCAACATCAACTTCGACAAGGAGTTGCTGCTGGAGCGCTCGATCGTCGGCGAAGGCATGTGGACCGATCTGGGTGCGACCCGGCACCGCGGCGTGGAATCGTCGCTGCGCTACGACCTGGGCGGGCTCAGCCAGACGCTGGACGGGCTGTCGGTGTACGCGACCTACACCTACACCCAGGCGATCTCCCGGGCCGGCCATTTCGCCGGCCGCGACCTGCCGCTGTACTCGCGTCAGATCGGCTCGCTGGGCGCGCGCTACGCGATCGGCCAATGGACCTTCAACGCGGATGCGTACGTGCAGTCCAAACAGCACTCGCCAGGTTCGGGTGACACCTACATCACCGACGAAGACGTCACCGGCCGCTACGGCGACGCGCCTGGCTTCGCCACCATGGCGGTGCGCGGCGGCTACGACTTCGGCCCGCAGTGGCACGACCTGAAGCTGGCGCTGGGCGTGAAGAACCTGTTCGACCGGCGCTACTTCACCCGCTCCACCGACAACAACGGCGGCAAGTTCGTGGGCCAGCCGCGCACCGTCTACCTGCAAGCCTCGATCGCGCTCTGATGCAGCGTTTCCGTCGCGCCTGGCTGACCGCGCATCGCTGGTTTGCACTCGGCCTGGGCTGGGTGCTGGTGCTCAGCGGGCTGACCGGCGCCATGCTGGTGGTGACGCAACCACTGGACCGATACCTGCACCCGGAGCTGTTCCGGGCACGCAGCACCATGCCCGTGGCGGCACCGCAAGCCTCGCTGCAGCAGGCGCTGGAACGGCTGCGACCGCAGTTCGCGCCGGGCTCCACATTCTCCTTCCGCCCCGCACTGGAGCCCGGAAGGACTACCGAGCTGCGCGTCGCCGGCCCGTGGAAAGGCTCGGTCTATCTCGACCCCGCCACCGGCCAGGAACAGGGTCGCCGCGCCAGCAACGATGGCGCGCTCAACCTGCTGTTCAGCCTGCACAGCTCGCTGTGGCTGCAATCCACCGGCAAAGCCGTGCTGGCCTGCGTGGCGCTGACCTACACCTGCCTGCTGCTGAGCGGCCTGATCCTGTGGTGGCCGCGCCGCTGGCCGCCGGTGTGGAAACCGGAAGTACGCAAAGGCCTGCTGCGCGCCCTGTTCGACCTGCATCGCCTCGGTGGTGCCACGCTGGGCCTGCTGATCCTGATCTCCGTCTCCACCGGCGCCTACATGGCTTGGCGGCCGCTGGGTGGTGCGATCAACGCGGTCAGTGGAAGCACTGCCTTCAAGCCACCGCCCTTGCCCGAACACCCCGCCGACGCCCCCACCGCCTCGCTGGACGTGCTGGCCGCCAGCGCCCGGCAAGCCTGGCCGGATGCCCGCCTGGCCGTGCTGCCGGTCCCCGTCAATCCGCGCGAACCGCTGCGCGTGCGCCTGCGCACCGCCGACGAACCCCATCCCTACGGCGTCAGCCCGGCCTGGCTTGATCCGGTTACCGGCAAGCTGCTGGCCAAACGCCGCTGGAGCGAGATGGATCCCGGCTCCGGTGCCGTAGCCGTGATCTTCCCGCTGCACGCCGGCGTGCTCGGCGGCCCGCTGCATCAGCTGTTCGTCGCCCTGATCGGCCTGTCACTGGCCGGGCTCGGCGGCAGCGGATTGTGGCTATGGTGGCGGCGACGGAAGCGCGCCCCCGCCGCGTGACCCCATCCTGCAGGAGCGCGCTTGCGGGCGATGCTTTTGATGCCGGGATTCGGGATTCGCAAAAGCAAAAAGCAAAAGCATCGCCTGCGAGCAGGTTCCTGCGGCATCTCAGGCGTAGATACCGCCTTGCTTATGGCCGAGCAAGGGGATTTCCGCGCGGCGTAGGGCGGGCACTGCCCGCGGCTCTTCCGTCAATCGCCATTCCGCGGCGCGGGCGGTGCCCGCCCTACGGCGTCGGGGCGATCACGATGTGCTTGCCGCGTACCTTGACTGCATCTGCGTAAACACCGCTTTGCTGATGGTCGAGCAAGGGGGATTTCCGCGTGGCGTAGGGCGGGCACTGCCCGCGGCTCTTCCGCCAATCGCCATTTCGCGGCGCGGGCGGTGCCCGCCCTACGGAGTCGGGGCGATCACGACGCGATTGCCGCGTACCTTGACCACGTCTGCGTGGATACCGTCTTGCTGATGGTCGAGCAAGAGTGATTTCCGCGCGGTAGGGCGGGCACTGCCCGCGGCTCTTCCGCCAATCGCCATTTCGCGGCGCGGGCGGTGCCCGCCCTACGGAGTCGGGGCGATCACGAGGCGATTGCCGCGTACCTTGACCGCGTCTGCGTAAACACCGCTTTGCTGATGGTCGAGCAAGGGGGATTTCCGCGTGGCGTAGGGCGGGCACTGCCCGCGGCTCTTCCGCCAATCGCCATTTCGCGGCGCGGGCGGTGCCCGCCCTACGGCGTCGGGGCGATCACGACGCGATCGCCGCGTACCTTGACTGCATCTGCGTAAACACCGCTTTGCTGATGGCCGAGCAAGGGGGATTTCCGCGTGGCGTAGGGCGGGCAACGCCCGCGCGGCGCGGAGCTGCGATCATCGTGCATACCCGACCGACCACAGGAAACCCACCATGCGCGCCATCGAAATTTCCCGGCCCGGCGGTCCCGACGTTCTGACCCCGGTCGAGCGCCCGATGCCGCAACCCGGCCCTGGCGAGGTGCTGATCAAGGTGGCCGCGGCCGGCATCAACCGGCCCGACGTGTTCCAGCGTGCGGGATCGTATCCGCCACCGCCGGGTGCTTCGGATCTGCCGGGGCTGGAAGTGGCCGGCGAGATCATTGCCGGTGATACCGGTGATCTGGCCGTGGGCGACAAGGTCTGCGCGCTGGTCGCCGGTGGCGGCTACGCCGAATACTGCGTGGCACCGGCCGGGCAATGCCTGCCGCTGCCCGCCGGCCTGTCCATGGTGGAAGCCGCCGCCCTGCCCGAAACCTGCTTCACGGTGTGGACCAACGTGTTCGATCGCGGCGCATTGGCGGAAGGCGAAAGCCTGCTGGTCCACGGCGGCGCCAGCGGCATCGGCACCACCGCGATCCAGATCGCCCACGCCCTCGGCCACACCGTGTACGCCACCGCAGGCAGCGACGAGCGCGTGCGCGCGGTGGCGGCTCTGGGCGCGAAAGGCATCAACTACAAAACGCAGGATTTCGTGCAACAGGTGCGCGAGCTGAGCGATGGCCGCGGCGTCGACGTGATCCTCGACATGGTCGCCGGCGACTACATCAACCGCGACCTCGCCTGCCTGGCCGACGACGGCCGCATCGTGATCATCGCCCAGCTCGGCGGCAGCCAGGCCAGCATCGACTGCGGCCAGCTGATGCGCCGCCGCCTCAGCATCACCGGCTCCACCCTGCGCCCGCGCCCGGTCGCCTTCAAGAGCGCCATCGCCCGCGCCCTGAACGACCACGTCTGGCCGCTGATCGAACGCGGCGCGTTCAAGCCGATCATCCACGCCACCCTGCCACTGGAACAGGCGGCCGAAGGGCACGCGATGATGGAGGCCGGAAAGAACGTCGGGAAGATCGTGCTGACGGTTTGACCAAAAACACCCGGAAACAAGAGGCCTCTCTCGATTCAATTACGCGAGTCACGTCAACAAATCGAAGCCGTCCCCTGCACTCACCGAACTTCGTCAAATACTGTATTCAGATGCCCTGACTTGTGCTTTCATGGACAAAGGCCGAGAGCTACGACAAGAACAAGAGGCAACTTCCTGAGCGACAAACCACGAGGCGGGAAACGATAACCCGTTTCGGAAAAACCAAAACCGGGGGAATTCATGTTCAACAGGAGATGTGGACTGCAGCCGTCCGTGCTTTTTGTGGCGCTTGCCTTGGGGCTGTCGGGATGCGGCGGTGGTGGCGGTGGTGGCGGGGTCAACGTCCGGCCCGCCCCTCCCACTCCCTCACCTCCAGCCTCGGGAAACACACGGGGCGATGAGATAGTGGAAGTGGGAGGGATTTTCCGGGTCGGCAGTGGTGAGTCCATACCCAAACGAATCCTGTTGGGGCGGGAGGCACTGCTCGACAATGCTGGAATGATCGGAGGTGAGGTTGATATCGCGGTGCAGAGCAGAGCCGGGTACGACGGCGCCGGCGCCACCATTCATAATCATGATGGTGGCACCATCAAAGGGAGAATCGCCGGCATAGATCTGCATGCCACCATAAACGTAAAAAACGAAAGCGGCGGCCAGATAGAAGGCGGTTCCATTGGCATTGAAATGGGCGACGGAGGCGCCTTGGTCAATACGGGCGTTGACACCCTTGTTCGCTCAACCAAAGGTGTCGCGATCAAGGTAACCGGCCGCAGCGGCGACCTGGAAAACCTGGATGGAGCGTCGATAATCGGAAAATCAAATGCCATTCATCTGGAATATGGTGGCACCATCTTCAATGGACCGGACTCGACCATCGCGACTACCGGAAAGACCACCGGAAATTGTGCCAAAGAGGGAAGTTGCAGCATTTTCATTGCATCGGATGCCGAGACGCCCACGAGTAGCGGAAGTGACCTGACTCTTGTCAATGCAGGACTCATTATCGGCAATATCCAGACGATACACGACGCATCCAATGCCGTGACCTTGTTGCCAGGCGGCAGCATCCACGGCGACATCGACATTGGAACTTATGGCTCCAGTCTGGAACTCGGCGGTGATATCGATACAACAGTGCTTTATTCACAGGCCGTGACCGGAACCACTACATTCAATGGCTACATGCACAAGGTCGGTGATGGTACATGGATCATCGACAAGGAACTGACGCCTGACAGCATCACCGTCACCGAGGGAACATTGCAGATTGGAAATGGCGGGACCACTGGATCGGTAGGTAGCGCAAATATTTTCATCCCACACGGAACACTTGTATTCAATCGCAGTGATGACTTCATTTTTGAAGGGTCAATCTCCAAAGGCCATTCCGAGGCATATGATGGGCGACTCGTACAAGCCGGAATCGGCAATCTGATTCTCACGGACCATGAAATAAGCCCGGAGTCGATCACCATTCAAAGAGGATCCCTGCAGTTCGACAATACAGGAGAAGATTCACTGGATTACCGCGGAAACTATTACGTAGAGACAAAAATCGAGAACAATGGTGCACTGATATTCGACAGCAAATTCGCTATTTTCTGCGGCTGCGGCATATCTGGCACGGGATCGCTCACGAAAAATGCATCAGGCGAATTATTCCTTTACGGTACAAACACGTACAGTGGCGACACCACCATAAATGATGGAATTCTGCTGACACTACTGGAGCTGCCCGGGGACGTCGTGGTGAATCAGGCCGGAACTCTTGGTGGCTACTCCGGCGCCACACTAACCCCGGGCCTGCCCGGTGTGGCCGGACACCTGCTCAACGCAGGGAAAACAATCATAAGGCAGGGTGACAGCCTCATCAGGGGCGATTTCACTCAGGCTCCAACAGGCACGCTTGCGGTCAATCTGGGTAGCAAGCTCGTCGTCAACGGCACCGCCAATCTTCAGGGAGGCACGCTGGAAATCGCTGGTGCCGACGATGGCTATGTGAGCAACACCCACACCGAAGTCCTTACCGCCGACGACGGTGTCACCGGCGCCTTCGACCGCCTGGTCAAGGACGAGGGTGTGGTGTTCACCTCGACCACCATCAACTACGACGCCAACAGCGTGTGGCTGGACACCACCGGCCTCGACGTGACCAAGGCCGCGGCGGGCCCTGGCGTTGGCTATACCGCGGCGTCGATGGGCAGTGCGCAACGCGTGCAAGGCGCCTTCGAGCAGTTGAACAGCCGGATCGCGACGAACGATCTGGATGGCGTGTCGAACGACTTCGTGCGCGCCGCCGGGCAGTTCCAGCAGGCACGCAATCCTGAATCCGCGCAGGCTTCGCTGCGCAGCCTGTCTGGCCAGTTGCATGCAGCCAGTGCGGCAATGACATTCAAGGCCATCGACGCCTCCAGCCGGGCGCTGTCCGACCGCTTCGACCAGTTGCTCGACGGTGACGGCAGCCTCGTCGGCGGCAACGGCTTCGGCATGTGGGTGCAGAACCTGCGGGTCGGCGGCGACATGGGCCGGGCCGGCTTCGACAACGTCGGCTTCCAGCTGGACGGCTGGCTGGCCGGCAGCGACCGCCGCATCGGCCAGACCGGCGTGGCCGGCTACGCCTTCGGCCGGAGCCGCGGCCAGCAACGGCTGGCACGGCAGTTCGACCACGACAACAGCCGCAGCACCGAAGGCATGATGTACGCCGGCTGGCTCAGCGGGAACTGGTACACCCAGGGCCGCGTCGGCTTCGGCCGGTTCCGGCAGGACGTGAGCCGGCAACTGCTGCTGGGCGACAGCACGCAGGGCGTGCGCACTTTCTACGACGGCAGCTATGACGTGGCCTCGGCCGAGAGCGGCCTGCACTTCGGCCGCGGCGGCAGTCACATCACGCCCTTCGTCAACGTCCAGTACGCGCGGATCGAGCGTGACGGCTTCGCCGAACAGGGCGCCGGTGGCTTCGGCCTGCGCAGCAACGCCGCCACAGTGGATCGCTGGCAGGCCGGCGTGGGCCTGCGGGCGGGACGGCACTGGAATCTCGACGGCGGGCGTTCGATCAACCTCAACGCACGCGCGCAATGGCAACGCACCCTCGCCTCGCGCGGCGACGTGTTCGACGCCAGCTTCGTCGGCATGCCGCAGTGGCAACCGCTGGTCGGCATCGGCCTGTCACGCTACAGCGGCCTGCTCGGCATCGGCCTGGATGCCGCGCTGTCGGCACGCACCACGCTGAAGTTCGGCTACGACTACGAGACCGGCCAGCGCGACCGCGCACAGACCATGTCGGCACATCTGAACATCGCTTTCTGAGGAGCAAGCCACCGCGCACGTCAGGCGCACACTCGAAACGAGTGCCGGAAAGCCAGGCCGCTCCGCCAGTTCGCTACTGTGCAGGGTGGCCTGGCGCGAACTGGCAGGTTGATCTATTGGCGGATGCTTACATCAGATGTGATCCCGACAACCATTTTGAGTAAGTATCCTCCGGCCGAGCCGGGGGCTTTATGGATGAGCACCTCAAAGGTACCTCAAATCTGGAGCCGCCCAAGGCGGCTGGTCATACGCCCAGTTTCATTTGGTCGTATCGCTCGTCTTCCTTCTCTTGGTTTCTGATATACGCACGCACCATCGCCTCGTCCAAACCCACCGTCGATACGAAGTAGCCTCGTGCCCAGAACACTTCCCCAGTGAAGTTGCGCTTGCGCCCTCCGAACCGCCGCGCAATGGTGATCGCGCTCTTCCCTTTCAGGTAACCCACCACGCTTGCAACTGAATACTTTGGCGGGATGCTGATGCACATATGCACGTGATCCAGCATCAGGTGGCCTTCCACAATTTGACAGCCTCGCTGCTCCGCCAACTCATGAAATATCTCGCCCAAATGTCGTCGAAGCCGCCCGAAAATCCGCTTCTTGCGACGCTTCGGGATGTACACCACATGGTACTTGCAGTCCCAGCGGGTGTGACTAGGGCTCTGATACTCTTTCATTGTGAATCCTCATCTCTTGGTCGAGATTTCAGATTCACAACGACCGTCGTATAGGTCAAACCCTGGGAGTCCCCCGGCAGAGCCGGGGGATTTCCTCAGGTATTAAAGCTGTACACATTCCCCAATTCCAATTGGATCGGGTCTACACCTACAAAGCGCCCGGTCACTGGATCGTGGAACCGTGCCCCCATATAAACAAACCCACTCTCCCCATCATTCACATGCCCCGTATACCCCGCAGGCCCATCCGGTGGCGTACCCAGCACCTGCGTCCCATACGGCGCGTAGTCGTACGTCTCCACGATATTGCCCTGCTGGTCGGCCTTGGCCAGCACCGTGCCCTGCGGGTCGGTGTAGTAGTACGACTTCGTGCCAGTCTGCGCCAAGGCAAGCCATGAATGCAGGAACAGCCACATCGTCAGCCCGCTGATGATCCATTTTTTCATCGCCCCACTCCCCAGTGGCAGACATGACGCCCCGCCAACAGCATGACATGACCTCATGCTCGCGCCGTCCAAGCAAACGGGGGCAGGTTAAGGTGGCCTCGTTTTCATCCCATTGCCTCCTTACGCACCCTCCCCGAAGGCGATCATGACCAGCTCCGCCGGTTCCGTGCCCGGGTTCCAGAACTCGTGTGTCACTCCGGTGCGGACATGGATCGAGCTGCCTGATTCCAGCGGCAGCTCCTTGCCGCCGATTTTCATCCTGGCCGTGCCGCCCTTGATGACCATGAACACGCTGTCGAAGTCGTTCTTCTGATCCTGCGGGGATTGGTTGATGTGCTGGCCGGGAAGAAGGCCGTACCAGGCCGTGCGGATGCCCGGGGCGTAGAACACCGGAACCGCCTCGCCACCGTGCACGGTGCGGGCATGGTCGAAACCGAACTTCAGGATTTCCGGATCGCCCTTGGCCCAGAAATGGGAGGTGACGGAAAGGAACTGCGCCTTGAAATCGTCCCCGGGCTTGAAACCGTCCATGGATTCCAGCTGCATGGGCGACGGGTCGCCGGCCCTTGCTTTCCCCATCGCGGTCAAGCCGCTGAACTGGCCTGATGCGACACGCTGCAGCGTGTCGTGGTCCAGCACGTAGACGAAGGTCGGGCTGGCGGGGGCGCCTTCGAGCAGGCGGACGGAGCCATGTTTCGACTCCACCGTCCACTCCTTTCCATCGACCTTGATACCGAAGTTGATGTCCTCGCGCAGGGCGTCCGTCTGGTAGGAGTCGGCGAAGGACTGAAGTTCTTTGTTGATGTCTGCGGTGGTGGTGGCCAGCCCCAGGGCCAGCATGAAAGAAAGCATGGCTACACCTCGCTGTTGCAAATGACCAAAAACACATCAGCCTCCGGAAAGGGATCCGGGAGGACTGGATTCGCCCTTGTTCAGGGCGTCGTCGCCGCAAGAGTGCATGGGAGGAGAAAGGCGCTGGATCTCTGCCTTCGCGGGGATGACGGACCCGGGCGAATGCCACTCAGGCCCGCCCCGCTTCACACTCTCACTTCGGCAATGCCGGCATCCGTGCCCGCAGTTCCTTCTGCCGCTTGATCTCGGCCCGCAGCTGTTTGCGCTTCGCCTTGCGTTCGCGATGGTCGTGCAGCCACAGGTAGATGGCCGGGGTGCTGAGCAGGGTCAGCAGCTGGGAGACGAACAGGCCGCCGAGGATGGCAATGCCCAGTGGCTGGCGCATTTCCGAGCCGTAGCCGAAACCGATTGCCAGCGGCAGGGCGGCGCCCATCGCGACCAGGGTGGTCATGGTGATCGGGCGGAAGCGCACCAGCGCGGCTTCACGGATCGCTTCGGGTGGCGACATGCCGTGCTCACGTTCGGCGACGAGGGCGAAGTCGACCATCAGGATCGCGTTTTTCTTGACGATGCCGATCAGCATCAGCACCGCGATCACCGACATCAGGGTGAGCTGGGTATGGGTCAGCAGCATCGCCAGGAAGGCACCCATGCCAGCCGCCGGCAGGGTGGAGAGGATGGTCATCGGGTGGATCAGGCTCTCGTAGAGGATGCCCAGCACCACGTACATCACCAGGATCACCGCCAGCAGCATGATCAGCGCGTTGTTCATCGCATCGACCAGGTTCTGGTTGTCACCGCTGTATTGCTTCTGCACGCCGTCGGGCAGTTGTGCGGCAAACATCGCCTGATCGACCAGTTTCAGCCCTTCGGCCTGGGTCACGCCTTTTTCCAGGTTGTAGTTGATCGAGGCCGACTCGAGCTGGTTGTAATGGCTGATGCTGAGCGGCGCGATGTCCGACTCGATCTTCGCCAGCGCGGACAGCTGGATCATCCGCCCCTGGCTGTTGCGCACATAGATGTTGAGCAGCGCTTCCGGGCGCAGTGATTCAGAGCTGGCCGCGGTGATCACCACGCGGTACTGGTTGATGTCCGAGTAGATGGTCGACACCGGGGTCTGGCCGAAGGCATTGGCCAGCGCGGTATCGACGTCGGCCACGCTGACATGCAGCCGCGCGGCGGCGCTGCGGTCGATCCGCAGCATCTGCTGCCGGCCGATGCTGTCGAAGCTGGTGCTGACATCCTTGAACTGCTTCATGTCGCGCATCACCCGCGCCAGCTTCAGGGTCGGCTGCTGCAGCAGCGTGCCATCCAGGCTGGTGAGCTGGAAGGCGTACTGACCCTGCCCGCCACCACCGGGGCCACCGCCGCTGATGAACTGGTTGACGCTCAGCGACACATCCAGGTCAGCCACGTTCTTGAAGTGCTCGGACAGCCGTTCGGCCACTTCCTGCGACGACACCTGGCGCTCGCCGGGCGGTTTCAGGTCGACGAACATGTTGGAGCGATTGCCGGATCCGCCGCCACCGCCACCGCCGCCACCGAGGAAAGCGGAGACGTCGGCCACCGCCGGATCGGCCAGGATCTTCGCCGCCACGTCCTGGGTGCGCCTGGCCATTTCGGTGGGCGAGATATTGGCATCGGCCCGCACGCTGACCTGCAGCAGGCCGGTGTCTTCCTTGGGCATCAGGCCGCCGCCGGCGGTGGCCACCACCGCTACCGCCAGGCCGAAGGTCATCACCAGCAGGATCACCGGCTGCCAGCGCATGATGCGGCGATGGCGCATGGCCCAGTCCAGTGCGCGCTCGTAGATGCGCAGCATGCCGTCATCGATGCGCTCGGCCAGGCGCTCCATCCGCCCCGGCACGTGTGCGCCTTCCGGTTCGCGGACCAGCCACGCGCCGCACAACGCGGGGGTGAGCGTGAGCGAGACCAGTGCCGAGATCACGATGGTGGCGATCAGGGTCACCGAGAACTCGCGCATCAGCATGGTGAACATGTTGTTGCCGAACACCATCGGCCCGAACACCGCGATCAGCGACAGGGTGATCGAGATCACCGTGAAACCGATCTCGCGCACGCCGGCCAGCGACGCTTGCAGCGGCGGTTCACCGCGCTCCATGTGGCGCACGATGTTCTCGATCACCACGATCGCGTCGTCCACCACGAAGCCCACGCACAGCACCAGCGCCACCAGCGAGAAGATGTTGAGGGTGAAGCCGAACATCCACATCGTCACGAATGCGCCGGCCAGTGACAGCGGCACGCTGAACATCGCGATCATGGTGGGGCGCAGTCGGCGCAGGAACAGCAGCATAACCAGCGCCACCATCACGATGCTCATCACCAGTGCCACTTCCACCTCGTGCAGCGCCGAGACGGTGGTCGGGGTGAGATCGAAGATCGGCGTGATCCCCACGTCGGCGGGCAACAGCCCGGCCAGCTCGGGCAGGCGTGCGCGGATCGCCTCCACCGTGGCCACCGCATTCGCCTCCGGGCGCTTGTTGATCTGCAGCACCACCGCACGCTGGCCGTTGAACCAGGCCGCGGCGTACTTGTCTTCCTGGCCGCTGTCGATCGTGGCCACGTCGCTCAACCGCACCGGCACGCCGTTGCGGCTGGCGATCACCAGCGAGGCGAAGTCCTGCACCGTATGCAGCGCATCGTTGGCACTCACCATCATCTGCGTGCTGCCATTGCTGAGCGTGCCCTGCGGCGAGGTGACATTGGCTGCGCGCAGGCTGTTGGCCACGTCATTGGCGGTCAGCCCCATGCCGACCAGTGCATTGGTGTCCAGCACGATGCGCACCGCACGCGGCGTGCCACCACCCACCTGCACCTGGGCCACGCCGGGGATCTGCGCCACCGCCGGTTTCAGCAAGGTGTCGGTGAGGTCGAACAACTGCTCCGGCGGCAGGCTGCTCGAGGTCAGCGAGACCAGCAGGATCGGCACCTGCGAAGTATCGAACTTGAAGAACCCCGGCGGATTCGGCATGCCGGTCGGCAGGTCCTGCGCCGCGGCGTTGATCGCCGCCTGCACGTCGCGCGCGGCCTCGTCGGCACTGCGATCCATCTTGAACAACAGCTGGATCTGCGCGCCGCCCTCGCTGGTGCTGGAGAACATCATGTCCACCCCGGGAATGCGCCCGAGATGGCGCTCCAGCGGCGCCACCACGGTCGAGGCCATGGTCTGCGCGCTGGCTCCCGGCATCTGCGCGAACACCGCCACGCCGGGAAATTCGATCGACGGAAACGCCGCCACGCCCAACAGGCGATAGGCCCAAATGCCGCACAGCATCAGGCCGATGGCGAGCAGTGACGTGCCGACAGGGCGACGGACCAGCGGTGCGAAAATATTCAAAGGGCCTCCCGGACGCGCAAGCATACCGGCAGGACCCGCCACACCGGCAGGTGCCAACGCGGGAAAGCCGTGGCGAAGGTCTCGATCATGCCGGCTTTATGCCAGCTTGCACGCACCAGCGTACGTGCCTGAAGTCCGGGGCATGACCGATGGCAGGGGGGGGGCGGAGCGAGAAGCGGGAGAAAGCAAAAGCCCCTCTCCCTCCGGCGGGCGGAAGGAGAGGGACGCAAGCAGGGAGGCTTCCGTGCCGGCTTTTCCTATTCACTCAATCCCTGTTCCCGATTCCCTGCTTAAAGAGGGCTGTACCGCAAAGTCAGGAAGCCGCTGCGGCCGGGCTGGTTGTAGTACCAGACGGTTTCGTAGTGGCGGTCGAACACGTTGGCGAGGCGGGCCTCGACCTGCCAGTGCGGGGTGAAGTGCCAGCTGGCGCGCAGGTCGGTGGTGGCGTAGCCGGCCAGCGGATGCAGGTTGGCCGCGTCGTCGTAGCTGCGGCCGGCGGCATTGACGGTGGCGCCGACGCCGAAGTCGCCGAGGCGGCGGTCGAGGTCGACGCGGGCGGTACGCTCCGGCCGGCGCTGCAGCCGCTTGCCGTCGTTCAGGCCGCCATCGTCATTGAGCGGCTGCAGCCAGTTCAGGTAGCCCTGCAGCTGCCAGCCGGCGAGGCTGACGCCGAGTTGGGCTTCCACGCCGCGGATGCGCGCCTCGCTGATGTTCACCGGCACGAAGTTGCCATCCAGCGCGATCATCTGCTCGATCCGCGTCTGGTAGGCGTTGATCGCCCAGTTCCAGCCCCCGCGCTGCTGACTCAGGCCCAGTTCGGCGCTGCGCGACTTCTCCGGCTTCAGGTCGGGATTGCCGCTGCCGAAGGGGTAGTAGAGGTCGTTGAAGGTCGGTGCGTGGAAGCCGCTGCCGTAGCTGGCCGACAGCTTCAGGCCGCCGTCGAAGTGGTAGCCCCAGGCCACCGCGCCGGTGTCGTGGTCGCCGTACTGGCCGTTGTGGTCGCGCCGCGCCGACAGCTGCACTTCGTTGCGGCCGAAGCTGCCCTGGTACTGCACGTAGCCGGCGGTGTTGTTGCGACGGCTGGCCAGATAGCCGGTGTCGCTCTGGATGCGCTCGCCCTGCCAGTCCACGCCCACGGTCAGCAACTGGTTGTCGGTCAGGCTCAGGTCGTTCTGCCACGAGGCCTGGTTGCGGCGCGAGTAGATGTAGCCGACGAAATTCTCGTTCCAGTAGTTGTCGTAGCGGTCCAGGTTCTGGCCCACCGCCAGCGTGCTCTTCCACGCCTGCACCGGGTTGAACGCCAACGTCGCACCGGCCACCTGCTGCAGGGTGCGGCTGCGGTTCTGGAAGCTGCCATCGAAATGCACCTCGCCCAGGCTGCGCAACCAGGTGCCGCTGAGCTCGGTGCCGTTGTCCCAGCGGTAGCCGCCGCCGGCGTGCAGGTTCTCGTTGTGGAAGGCGTCGCGGTCGGGCTCGTCGGTGAAGCAGCCGGCGAACACCGTACCCGCGCCGATGCGGCAGGCATTGAAACCGCGGGTGTGCTGTGCGCCCACGCCGATGTTGTACCAGCCATGCTGGTTGCCGCCGGACAGGCCGACCTGACCGCGCAGCAGGCTGTCACTGCCGGTAGTGACGCTGAACGAAGGCGCCAGGCTGCCATCCTGCGGGCCGCGGCGGGTGAAGATCTGGATCACGCCGCCGATCGCGTCGGCACCATACAGGCTGGAGCGCGGGCCGCGCACGATCTCGATGCGCTCGATCTGCTCGACCGGGATCTGCTCGAACGCGGCCAGCCCGGCACTGACCGAACCCACCCGCACGCCATCGACCAGCAACAAGGTGTGCGACGAGTTGGTGCCGCGCAGGAACAGCGAGGTCTGCTGGCCGTAGCCGCCGGTGTTGGCAAAGCTGATACCGGGCAAGCCGGCCAGCAGGTCAGGCACCGACAGCGGCTGCAGCCGGTCGATGTCGTCGCGGGTGATCACGCTGACCGACGACAGCGCGTCATCGACGGTGATCGCGGTGCGCGTGGCGGTGACCACCACCGGGCCGAGGTTGTCCGCATCGCCCTGATCGGCCGCATGGGCCGCCATTGCGCCACTCAGCAGCGCCACTGCCAGCAAGGTCTTTTTCATGTCCATTCCTCGGCCGTGCACACGCCCGGCCATCAATTCACGGGGTGGTGGCCGGTACGGGGAAGCGGGACGACGCAGGCGGGAAGGCTGCACGTGGTCCAGCCTCGCCCACCGCGAGCCACCATGGCATCGTTCAGGCCGGTCTCCGGGCTGGCGAGTGGCCTGCGATCACGCCGGCCGCGAACGACGCCTTCCCGTGCCGGGCACAGTGGCGCAGGTCGTTCGTGGATCTCGCTTACCGTTGCGGGGGCAGCGCCGGCCTTGTCGCGTCTTCTCACGCGGCGCACCGGCTTCCCGTTTCATTCCTCGGGCGCGAAGCCGTCAGGAACACCTGAACCTGCTGATTTTAGCGGGAAAGCCCCGCGCCGGGGAGTTTCCGCGCGGCGTAGGGCGGGCACTGCCCGCGCCGCGAAATGGCGGTTGGCGGAAGAGCCGCGGGCAGTGCCCGCCCTACGCCTGGTTCTAGCGAAAAAACCACAAGCCCAGAGCGCTTTTGCCCCCTCTCCCCCGGTGAAACCGGGGGGAGAGGGGGCAAAAGCAGCAATCCCCGGCTCCTCGATTCTTGAGCTCTTTGACTACTCGGCCCTTCAGTGAGGAGCCCACCGCAGGTCGGGCGCCGCCTGACAATGCGTGCGGCTGTACCCGACTCGCCGCCCTCAGGCAATCCAGCTCTGTTGCACCCGGAAACTGTCGTCCAGCAGCACCAGGTCGGCGCGGTAACCGGGAGCGATGCGGCCGTGGCTTTCGCCCAGGCCGAGGAAATCCGCCGGCCAGGTGCTGGCCATGCGCAGCGCTTCGTCGGCGGGCAGGCCGAGCAGGTGCACGCAGTTGCGCACGGCGGTGGCCATGTCCAGCGCGGAGCCGGCGAGCACGCCGTCGGCGGTCTGGCAGATGCCGTCCTTGACGATGATGGTTTCGCCGTTGAGCACGTAGTCGGGACGGTCCGAACCGACCGGCGGCATCGCGTCGGTGACCAGCATCATGCGGCCCGGTGCCTTGGCGGCGATCGCCACGCGCAGGCTGGCCGGATGCACGTGATGGCCGTCGACGATGATGCCGCACCAGCTCGCAGGATCTTCCAGCGCGGCACCGACCACGCCCGGTGCGCGGCTGCCGAACGGCGTCATCGCATTGAACAGATGGGTGAAACCGCGCACGCCGACATCCAGCGCGGCGCGCGTGGTGTCGTAATCCGCTGCGGTATGGCCGGCACAGAGGATCACGCCGGCATCGGCCAGAGTGGCGATGCTGTCCAGCGGCACCTGATCCGGCGCCAGGGTGACCAGCCGGATGCCGCGATGCGGCGCACACAGCATCGCCAGCTCGTCGCGACCGGGGACATGGAAATACTTCGCGTCGTGCACGCCCTTGCGGGCCGGTGCCAGGTACGGGCCTTCCAGATGGATGCCGAGCAACCCCGGCACGCCTTCGGCCAGCGCCTGCTCGGTCACCGCCAGCGCCTCGCGCATCGTCTCCACGGTGTCGCTGATCAGGGTGGCCATGAAGCCGGTGGTGCCGAACTGGCGATGTGCCTCGCCGATCCGGCGCAGCCCTTCCACTGTCGGCGTCTCGTTGAACAGCACGCCACCGCCACCGTTGACCTGCACGTCGATGAAGCCGGGCACCAGCATGCCGCCGCCCAGGTCCTGCTGCTGCGCCTCGCGCACGGCAGGATCGGACGGCGGCAGCAGATCGACGATGTGGCCGTCATCGACCAGCACGGCGAGATCGTCGCGCCAGCCTTCGGCAGTGAGGACACGGGCGTTGGTGAATGCGTGGGCCATAAGGCTAGGAGTGAGTGCAGAGGAATGAGAAGTGAGAGAAAGCAGGGAAGTGAGTGTAGAGGGGTGGGAGCGGTGCAAGCCTTGGCTCTTCACTCACTTCTCATTCCTCTGCACTCACTCCTGGCTCCTCGCTCTAGAACGTTTCCGTCACCTTGTTCAGATGCGGCGGCACGTCCGGGTTGAAGCCGCGTCGCAGCGACAGCGCGCTGGCGGCGCGGTAGAAGCTCTGGATGGCGAGCAAGGGCGTGCACAGCGGGGACAGGCCGCCGGCCAGCGCCAGCGCGCCGGGGCCACTCTGGCCGGGGGCGGCGACCAGGATCTTTGCGCCGCGACCACGGAATTCGTCGGCCAGTGCCAGAGTGCCGGCCAGGGTGTCGTCATCCTGACCGAAGCACAGCACCGGGAAATCCGGGCCGACCAGCGCCATCGGGCCATGCTTCACCTCGGCCGAACTGAACGCCTCGGCATGCAGACCACAGGTTTCCTTGAACTTCAGCGCTGCCTCCAGCGCGATGCCGAGGCCGTAGCCACGACCGACCACGAACAAGTTGCGCGCCTCGGCCAGGCCGTCGACCAGCGCCGACCAGTCGGCGTTCCAGCTCGCCTGCAGCGCGTCGGGCAGTGCCCGCAACGCGGCATCGAGCCGGGCGTCTTCGCTCCAGCGCGCGCACAGGTGCAGCACCGCAGCCAGCGCGGCGATGTAGCTCTTGGTGGCCGCCACGCTGCGCTCGGGGCCGGCATGCAGCGGAATCACCGTGTCGGCCAACGCCGCCAGCGGTGAATCCTCGACGTTCACCAGCGCCACCACGCGGGCGCCGACCGCCTTGGCCGCCTCCGCATTGCGCAGCAGGTCCGGGCTCTTGCCCGACTGGGAAATCGCGATGAACAACGCGCCTTGCCACTGCTGCCGGGCACCGTAGACCGAGGCGACCGAGGGCGAAGCCGACACGGTGGCGATGCCGAGCTGTGTCTCGAACACGTATTTCGCGTAGGCCGCGGCGTGGTCGGAACTGCCACGCGCGCAAGTGACGATGAAGCGTGGCGGCTGCCCGCGCAGCGACTGCGCCAGCGCAGCGACCACGGCTTCGTTGGCGGCAAGCTGGCGAGCCACTACTGCGGCCGACTCGCGTGCCTCCTGGTACATCAGGGTGTCGCTGGCGTCCATGGGATTCCTTCAGTCAGTCTGCAGTTCGGCGACGAAATCGTAGATATCGCCGCGATACCAGGAGCAGGTGAACTCGACCACGCGACCGTCGTCGAGGAAGCTGCGCCGTTCGATGCTCAACCCCGCGCTGCCCGTGTTGACGTGCAACAGCCGCGCCTGCTGCGCATTCAGCGCCACCGCGCGCAGGCGCTGCAGCGCACGGCGCGGGCGGGCGTCGAGTTTTTCCAGTGCCTCGTACAGCGAGTCCTGCACCAGCATCGGGTCGGGCAGCATGCTGGCCGGCACCACGCTGCGCTCGATCGCCAGCGGTTCGTCCTGGCCGTAGCGCACGCGATGCAGGCGCACCACCATCGAACCCGGCGACAGGTTCAGCGCCATGGATTCCTCCGGCGTCACCTCGCCGATCACCCGCTCGAAGAATTCCGAGCGTGGCGACAGGCCGCGTTCGCGCAGGTCCTCGGTGAAGCTGGTCAGCCGTGACATCGGCTTGACGATGCGCTCGGCGATGAAGGTGCCGGCACCATGGCGCTGGGTCAGCAGGCCTTCCTCGACCAAGCCGGCGATCGCCTTGCGCACGGTTACCCGCGACAGCTTCAGCGCCTGCGACAGGTCACGCTCGCTGGGCAGGGCCTGGCCCGGCTCGATGTCGCGGTGTTCGACGACGTTGCGGATGGCCCGGCGCAGGCGCAGGTAGGCCAACGGCTGGTGGGAGGCCGGGTCCAGGCAGATCCGGCGGTATTCGTCGGCAAGTGCGGTTTCCATGCCGGCAACAATACCAATCCATAACCATTGATGGCAAGCCTGTTGCGCCCTTTCACACCCCGCCAAGCCGGAGCAGCCACTGAGGTCTGGATGCGCGATTGTCGAAAAACGTCCGAAACCTGCGAAAAACCTTCATCCACAGCGCATGGCGGGGATGAAGTCCGGGTCGAAACCACCCGAAAAACGGGCAGTTCCACAAATCCAGCCACTCACCCGTAGCCTATCTGGTATTTCACTGGTACGATCGAGCGCTCCGGGATCGACCCGCACCGGTCACCCGCCATCCGGCATCGTGCTTTGAGGTAACTGCGTGACTGCTTCCATCCAATCGGTCGAACCGTTCGACCTGGTGATTTTCGGTGGCACCGGCGATCTCGCCGTGCGCAAACTGCTGCCGGCCCTGTTCCACCGTTTTCTCGACGGGCAGATCCCGTCCAACAGCCGGATCATCGGCATCGCCCGCGAGCCGCTGGACGACGCTGGCTACCGCGCACAACTGCGCGAGGCGCTGATCGGCATCTGCGACGCGGGACAGCTCGACGTGTTCCTGCAGCAGGTGTCCTACCGCCCACTGGATGCCCGCAAGGACGACGGCTGGACCGATTTCGCCGACTTCATCGGCAGCGAGCCGGAACACGTGCGGGTGTTCTACCTGTCCACCTCGCCGGAACTGTTCGTCGACATTTGCCAGCGGCTGGGCCAGCACCAGCTCAACCAGGGTGCCTCGCGGGTCGTGCTGGAAAAGCCGATCGGCCGCAACCTGGAAAGCGCCAACCGCATCAACGACGCGGTCGGCCAGGTGTTCGACGAATCGCAGACCTTCCGCATCGACCACTACCTCGGCAAGGAAACCGTGCAGAACCTGCTGGCGCTGCGCTTCGGCAACGCGCTGTTCGAGCCGCTGTGGAACTCGGCGCACATCGACCACGTGCAGATCACCGTGGCCGAGACGCTCGGCGTCGGCCGCCGCGGCGCCTATTACGACCGCGCCGGTGCCCTGCGCGACATGCTGCAGAACCACATGCTGCAACTGCTGTGCATGGTGGCGATGGAACCGCCCTCCTCGCTGGCCCCCGACGCGGTACGCGACGAAAAACTCAAGGTGCTGCGCGCGCTGATGCCGATCGACGCCGGCAACGCCGCCCAGCTCACCGTGCGCGGCCAGTACCGCGCCGGCGTGGCCGAGGGCGCCAGCGTGCCGGGCTATGCCGAGGAACTGGGCGACAACGGCTCGAACACCGAGACCTTCGTGGCGCTGAAGGCGGAAATCGCCAACTGGCGCTGGACCGGCGTGCCGTTCTATCTGCGCACCGGCAAGCGCCTGCCGAGCCGGGTGTCGGAGATCGTGGTCACCTTCAAGCCGGTGCCGCATTCGATCTTCGATGCCGGGTCGGGCACGCTGGCGCAGAACCGGCTGGTGCTGCGACTGCAGCCGGACGAAGGCGTGAAGCTGTGGCTGACCATCAAGCACCCCGGCCCCGGCGGCCTGCGCCTGCGCCATGTGCCGCTGGACATGAGCTTCGCCGAGGCCTTCGGCGTATCCCAGCCCGATGCCTACGAACGCCTGCTGCTCGACGTGGTGCGCGGCAACCCGACGCTGTTCATGCGCCGCGACGAGGTGGAGGCCGCCTGGTCCTGGGCTGACCCGATCCTCGCCGCCTGGGCCGACAGCGACGAACCACCACGACCGTATGCCGCCGGCAGCTGGGGGCCCAGTGCCGCAGTGGCGCTGATCGAACGCGACGGCCGCACCTGGAACGAAGACAGCGAATAGACGTCCATTCCGCAGGCACCGACCATGACTCCGGATTTCACCACCCACGCATTCACCCACCGCCAGGCGCAGGCCGAAGCTCTGGCCGAACACATCGCCGCCCGCCTGCGCGATGCGCTGGAGCAGCGCGGCACCGCCACGCTGGCGGTTTCCGGCGGCAGCACGCCGAAAGACTGCTTCGCTCGGCTCGCACGCGAGGCACTCGACTGGAGCCGGGTGCGGATCACCCTGGTCGACGAACGCTGGGTACCGGACAGCGACGAACGCTCGAACGCCCGGCTGGTGAAAACCACCCTGCTGCAACACGCGGCAGCCGCCGCCTCGTTCGTACCGCTGTACACCGGCGACGCCACCCCGGAAGCCGGACTGGCCACGGCCGAAGCCCGCATCGAGGCCCTGCCCCGTCCCTTCGACGTGGTGATGCTGGGCATGGGCGAGGACGGCCACACCGCCTCGTTCTTCCCCGGCGGCGACCATCTCGCCGAAGCCCTCGACCCACACGGCCAACGCCACGTGCTGCCGATGCGCGCCGCCGGCGCCGGTGAACCACGCATCACCCTGACCCTGCCCACCCTGCTCGACACCCGCTCGCTGTACCTGCTGATCACCGGCGAAACCAAACGCGACCTGCTCGCCGATGCCCGCCAGGGCCAGGGCGCCGCACGCGACTACCCGATCAGGGCGGTGCTGACGCAGCAACGGGTACCGGTGTCGGTTTACTGGAGCCCTTAGGGGCGAGGAGTGAGTGGAGAGGAGTGAGAAGTGAGAGCGAGCAAAAAGCTCGCACCTCCACCTCCTCCGCCCACTCCACGCTCTTCGCTTTTACTCACTTCTCACTCCTCTCCACTCACTCCTCACTCTTGCGCTCACCGAGGTTCCCATGACCACCCTGCATCCTGTCGTCGCCGAAGTCACCGAACGTCTGCGCGAGCGCAGCCGGGAGACACGGGCGGCGTATCTGGCGCGGATCGATGCGGTCGAGCGTGACGGGCCGCGGCGCGGGCACCTTTCCTGCGGCAACCTCGCCCACGGCTTCGCCGCCTGCGGCAGCGAGGACAAGGCCGCCCTGCGTGATGGCCAGCAGGCCAATCTCGCCATCGTCACCGCCTACAACGACATGCTGTCGGCGCACCAGCCGTACGAGCGCTACCCGGCACTGATCCGTCAGGTCGCCCGCGAAAACGGCTTCACCGCCCAGGTCGCCGGCGGCGTGCCGGCAATGTGCGACGGCATCACCCAAGGCCGGCCCGGCATGCAGCTGTCGCTGTTCTCGCGCGACGTGGTGGCGATGGCCACCGCGGTGGCGCTGTCGCACGACATGTTCGACGGCGCACTGCTGCTCGGCATCTGCGACAAGATCGTGCCCGGCCTGCTGATCGGCGCACTGAGCTTCGGCCACCTGCCGGCCGCCTTCGTGCCCAGCGGACCGATGCCCAGCGGCATTCCCAACGAACAGAAATCCAAGGTGCGCCAGGCCTACGCCGAAGGCCGTGCCGGCAGGGCCGAACTGCTGGAGGCCGAGGCCGCCTCCTACCACGCGCCCGGCACCTGCACCTTCTACGGCACCGCCAACTCCAACCAGATGCTGATGGAGATCATGGGCCTGCACCTGCCCGGCGCCAGCTTCACCGCGCCGGACACGCCGTTGCGCGACGCACTCACCACTGAAGCAGTGCGCCGCATCGCCGCCGCCGGGCGCGACAGCCTGCCGCTGGGCCATGTCATCGACGAGCGCGCCATCGTCAACGGCGTGGTCGGCCTGCACGCCACCGGCGGCTCCACCAACCACTTGCTGCATCTGGTGGCGATCGCCCGCGCCGCCGGCATCGAGCTGCGCTGGGACGATTTCGACGCGCTGTCCGCCGTGGTGCCGCTGCTAGCCCGGGTCTACCCCAACGGCTACGCCGACGTGAACCAGTTCCACGCCGCCGGTGGCATGGCCTTCCTGATCGACCAGTTGCTCGGCGCCGGCCTGCTGCACGCCGACGTGAAAACCCTGTTCGGCACTGGCCTGGACGGCTACGCGCAGGTGCCGCAATTCGACGACACCGGCAAGCTGTGCTGGAAGCCGGTGGACAAGCACAGCGGCAACCGCGGCGTACTGCGCGGCATCGACGAACCGTTCCGCACCGACGGCGGCCTGCGCATGCTGCAGGGCAATCTGGGCCGCGCGGTGATCAAGGTGTCCTCGGTACCCGACGACCGCCTGCTGGTCGAAGCCCCGGCGATCGTGTTCGACGACCAGGACGATGTCGCCGCCGCCTTCAAGCGCGGTGAACTGGATCGCGACTTCGTGGCGGTGGTGCGCTTCCAGGGACCGCGCGCCAACGGCATGCCCGAACTGCACAAACTCACGCCCACGCTCGCCCTGCTGCAGGACCGCGGCCACCGCATCGCCCTGCTCACCGACGGCCGCATGTCCGGCGCCTCCGGCCGCGTGCCGGCGGCCATCCACGTCACCCCTGAAGCCGTCGCCGGCGGCCCGATCTCGCGCATACGCAACGGTGACATGATCCGTCTTGATGCCGCAAATGGACGTCTGGACGTCCTTTTGGAAAAGCACGAATTCGACGCCCGTGTACCCGACATCGCCGACCTTTCCCACGAACACACCGGCATGGGCCGCGAACTGTTCAGCCTGTTCCGCCAGGCCGCCGTCAATGCCGATCTCGGCGCCGGCATTTTTTGAAAGTTCACCCGCGTAGGGCGGGCACTGCCCACCATGCGGTTTCACGGGTGGCGGGCAGTGCCCGCCCTGCATACGAATCCGGCAATACCACCACCAAGCTGCGAGCCCGAAGCATGACCGAAAACAAACAGACCCAGGTTGAATCCGTGATGCGGCTGGCGCCGGTGATTCCGGTGGTGATCATCGACGACGCCAGCAAGGCCGTGCCGATGGCGCGGGCACTGGTGGCCGGCGGCACGCCGGCGATCGAGGTGACCTTGCGCACGCCGGCCGCACTGGAGGCGATCCGCGCGATCGCCGCCGAAGTCGAGGGTGCCGTGGTCGGTTGCGGCACCGCGCTGAACGCCCGCGACCTGCAGGCGGCGCAGCAGGCTGGCGCGCGCTTCGCCGTTTCGCCCGGCAGCTCGCCGCGCCTGCTCGATGCCGCCGACGACATCGAACTGCCGCTGCTGCCCGGCGTGGCCACCGCCAGCGAGGCAATGACCCTGCTCGAACGCGGCTACCGCCACCTGAAATTCTTCCCCGCCATCCCCGCCGGCGGCCACAAACTGCTCGGCGCCTGGGCCAGCCCGCTGCCGCAGCTGCGCTTCTGCCCCACCGGTGGCATCAACCTTGCCAACGCAGCGGATTTCCTCGCCCTGCCCAACGTGCTGTGCGTCGGCGGCTCCTGGCTCACCCCGGCCGACAAGCTCGCCGCCGGCGACTGGGCCGGCATCGAGCAGCTGGCACGCGAAGCGGCGGGACTGCGCCTGGCGGATTGAACCGCACCCGCGGGCAGTGCCCGCCCTACGCGTCCTACGCGTCCTCCGCCTCCAGCCGCGCCATCACTGCATCGCTGACGCGGGCGCAGCGCCGCCCCATGAACGGAAACGCCTCGCCGAGAGTGCCGGAGAGGCTCTCCTGCAGCGACCCGCGCAGCAGCCGGCGTGCACGATGCAGGCGGGTCTTCACCGTCTCCGGCCGGATCCCGAGCAGGTGGGCGGTTTCGTCGATCGGACATTCCTCCACATCGCGCAACATGTAGACCGTGCGGAACGACTCGGGCAGTTCGTCGATGGCCCGCTCCAGCAGGCCGCGTATCTGCAACCGGGCCGCTGACACTGACGGATCCTCGCTGCCGAACTTCGCCGGGAAATGGACCACCTGGCCATGCCCGGCCGAAGCCGCATCGACCTGCTCCAGCCCGACCATGAGGTGACGCTTGCGCAGGCGGCCACGCGCCTCGTTCAGCACGATGCTGGTCAGCCAGGTCGACAGGCTCGCTTCGCCACGGAACGAATCCAGCTTGCGGTAGGCACGCATGTACGACTCCTGCAGGACATCTTCCGCTTCGACGTCCTCGCCGAGCACCGCACGCGCCACCCGGAACAACCGCTGGTTGCAGCGCTGCATGATGTGGCGAAAGGCCTCGCGATGGCCGGCAAGCACCTCGGCCACCAGAGCCTGGTCGTCCAGCGTGGCGTAATCGACCGGCAAGGCATGGGAGTGGGCAGACATGACGTTCTCCTTGTACACCCGATGCGATGCAAAAGCGCCCCCCGGGGTTCCCGGAACCTGCTGGCCGCTGCTGCATCAGATAGGCACCGGCGGCACCGGCCGCCATCCATGCCAAGGAGATACCCGTCATGAACAAGCCCCTGATTGTCCTCGTCCTCGCGCTCGGCCTCGGCGCCCTGGGCGTCACCCACGCCGCCGACATCGACGATGCGCAGATCGCCCACGTCGCCTACACCGCCGGCGCGATCGACGTCACTGCGGCACAACAGGCACTGCAGAAAACGCACAACCCCGAAGTGCGTGCGTTCGCCGAGGAAATGGCGCGCGACCACACCGCCGTGAACGAGCAGGCGCTGGCACTGCTGAAGAAACTGGGCGTGACGCCGCAGGACAACCCCACCAGCCAGGCGCTGTCCCGTGACGCCAGTGCCACGCAGGACAAACTGGCCGCGCTGGATGGCGCCGCCTATGACCGCGCCTACGCCGAAAACGAGGTCGCCTTCCACAAGGCAGTCAATGCCGCACTGGCCGACACATTGATCCCGTCGGCGGACAACGCCGAGCTGAAATCACTGCTGCAGACCGGCCTGAAGCTGTTCCAGTCGCACCAGATGCACGCCGAGCATCTCGCCGCCAGCCTGAAGTGAGCCGGCCCATGTCACGCATGATCATGGCCCTGCTCGGCGGCTGCCTGCTGGCCTCCATGTCCGCCCATGCCGCCACCGCGGCGCGCGTGCACGTGGTGACGATCGACGCCATGCAGTTCGGCCCGATGCCCACCGATGTGCACGCCGGCGACATCATCGAATGGAACAACCGCGACATCCTGGAGCACAGCGCCACCGACCGCGATGGCCACTTCGACGTGGACCTGAAACCCGGCACCAGCGCCCGCACGGTCGCGGAGACCGGCACCTTCAAGGTGTTCTGCAAATTCCACCCGACCATGACCGCCGTCCTGGTGGTCAGCGCCGACCCCTGACGCCCCGCCGATGGCCGGAACGTGAACCGCTTCTGCCCCCTCTCCCCCAGCTCGCTGGGGGAGAGGGTTGGGGTGAGGGGGACGCTCCTGGCACGAGACTTTCAAACCCCGACGTTCAAAACGGCAGGAAACCGGAGCACGACCACGGAACCGGCAACTGGCACATGCCACGAAAGAGCAGAAAGTTGCCCGCCAAAAGCAGCCCCCTCACCCCGGCCCTCTCCCCCGGCCTGCGGCCAGGGGTGAGGGAGAAACCAACACCAGCTTCGCCGCAGCTGCTTCTGTCCCCTCTCCCCCAGCTCGCTGGGGGAGAGGGTTGGGGTGAGGGGGACGCTCCTGGCGTGAGGCTTTCAAACCCCGACGTTCAAAACGGCAGGAAACCAAGGCACGACAACGCAACCGGCAACTGGCACACGCCACGAAAGAGCAGAAAGTTGCCCGCCAAAAGCAGCCCCCTCACCCCGGCCCTCTCCCCCGGCCTGCGGCCAGGGGTGAGGGAGAAAGCAGCACCGGCCTTGCCGGAACCACTTCTGTTCCAGCGAAGATCAGTCCCGCTTCACCCAGATCTCGAACAGCTCGTCGATGCGACGGTATTCGTCGTACCACGAATCCGGATGCACGAAACCGTGGCGCTCCATCGGGTACAGCGAGATCCAGAAGTTCTTCTTGTGCAGTTCGATGAAACGCTGGTACAGGCGGATCGAATCCTCGGCCAGCACGTTGTCGTCGATCAGGCCGTGCTGGATCAGCAGCGGGTCGCGCAGTTGGTCGGCGTATTCGATCGGCGAGCTGACGGCGTAGGCGGTCGGGTCGAGCTGGGGGTCGTTGAGGATGTTGGCGGTGTATTCGTGGTTGTACAGCGTCCAGTCGCTGACCGGACGCAGTGCGGCGCCGGCGGCGAATTCACCTGGCGCGCGCAGCAGCGCCATCTCGGTCATGAAGCCGCCGTAGCTGCCGCCATAGATGCCCACGCGCTGCGGATCGACGTGGTGGTTGGCGACCAGCCAGGTTTTGCCGTCGAGCAGGTCTTCCAGTTCCGGGTGGCCCATGTTGCGGTAGATCGCGGTGCGCCAGTCGCGGCCATAGCCTTCGGAGGCGCGGTAGTCCATGTCCAGCACCACGTAGCCCTGCTGCACCAGCAGGTTGTGGAACAGCTGCTCGCGGAAGTAGTTCGACCACGACAGGGTGACGTTCTGCAGATAGCCGGCGCCGTGCACGAAGATCACCGCCGGCCGGCTGGAGGCATCTTCGTCGGCCGGGCCGTAATACTTGGCGTGGATGGTGCCGGCGCCGTGCGAGGACGCCACTTCGACGATCTTCGGCGCGATCCACTCATGCGCGGTGAATGCCGGTTTCATGGTGTTGGTCAGCTCGCGCGGCTCGCCGCCGGAAGACGGCAAAACCGCCAGCTGCGGCAGCACGTAGGGCGAGGAGTGCAGCACCGCCAGCTGCGTGCCGTCGGGCGACAGCACGAAATCATCCATGCCCTGGTAATGCGTGACACGAGCCAGTTCACCGCCGCCAGACGGCACGCGGTAAACGTCGTAGCTGTACGGCGCAGTCTGGTTGCTGCGCAGGTAGAACCACTGGCCGTCATCGCTGAGCTGGGGATGGCTGACCTCGAAGCGGCCACGGGTAAGTGCCTTTTCCTTGCCGTCCAGCGGCTTGGCGTACAGCTGCGAGTAACCGCTCTGCTCGCTCAGGTACCACAGCGTGCGGCCGTCCTTCAGCCAGCCGAAATCGTTGAAGTTCCAGTTGATCCAGGCCGGATCGGTGAGCCGGTGCTGGCTGGTCAGTGCATGGCGCTGGAAATCGACGCTGGCGATCCAGCGATCCTTGTTGTCGATCGCACGCAATTGCACGGCGACGTTGTGGCCGTCATCGCTCCAGACAATGCCACCGCCAACGCCTTCGTCAGCGATGGTCACCGGGCGCACGTCCGGCGCCTTCAGCACCTTGGCCTGGTCGTGCTTGCCGGCTTTTTCCAGCGTGGCGATGGTTTCGGCACGCAGGCTGGCCAGCGGGTCGTCCTTGATGCCGGGCAGGTTGTCGGTGGCCAGTGGATATGTCTGGTGCCCTGCCAGATCGAGCAACAGCAACGACTGCGGTGCCGGATCGCTGCGGCCGACATAGACGCGCGTTTCCTCCTGCACGGTGTAGCCGGAGTCGGTGACGTAATGGGTCAGTTCGGGCGCCTTGCCGGCGTCGTAGTCCTTCGGCGCGGTGACCAGCAGCAGCCAGCGGCCGTCCGGCGACAGCTCGCTGTCGACCGCGACGATCCTGTCACCGAGATAGAACGGCTGCGGCGCACGGCCAGCATCGGCAGCGGCCAGCGCCTGTTCCTGCTCGCGCTGGGCCTGCCGGTCGGCCTTGATCCGGCGCAGCGTGTCGAACAGTTCGAGTTGGCGCTCGCCCAGCGCATCGGCCGGCTTCGCCTGCGGGTCATCGGCAAATTCCAGCAGCGCCGCCGGAGCGGTCACGCCACTGGCCAGATCGTGGATGTACCAGGCATTGCCATCGCGAAACTGCAGCGCACCGCCATCGGCGGAGAAACGCGGCGAGGACTCGGCCTGCGGCGTGCGGGTCAGCTGCCGGCGCTGGCCATTGGCCAGATCGACCAGAAACACGTCGCCATGACGGATGAAGGCGGCGTGCCGGTGGGCGCGGTCGAACACCGCCGGGCCATCGGACTGCGCGACCGCGGCGGGGTCGAGTTTCTGTGCCGTGCCACCGGCGGCATCGACGCGGTACAGGTCGCGCACCTTGCTGCCATCGCGCTTGACCGCGTAGTACAGGCTGCGCCCGTCCACGCTCCAGTACGGCGACTCCACCGCCTGCCCGATCCAGTCCGGATCGGCCATGACGGTTTCCAGATCCAGCGGCGTGGCCGGGGTGGTGGCGGCCATGGCAGGCCAGGCAACGAGGGCGGCAAGAACCGCAGGCAGCAGTCGGCGCATGGAGAACTCCCCGGCAAAACCGCCAGCATAACCGAGCACGCTGCGTGGCTGTCCCCGCCATCGGCTGCATCGGCCGCGCGCTCGCGCTACCCTTCCGGGCCTTGTCCATCGTCGGGGAATCCATTCATGCGCCTCGCTTCCGTCTTCGCCGCCACGCTGTTCGCCGCCTCTGCCGCCGGCGCCACGCAGGTGCCCCCGTCCGATGCCGGGGCGCAACCGCTGCCTCCCGATGTCTCGCTGATCGCCACCGAGGGCAGCCAGGTACCACCGGCCAGCCCGCAACGCGACGACGCCAGCACGATCCACGGCATCGAGGTGAAAGATCCATACCGCTGGCTGGAAAACCCGGACGACCCGGCCGTGCAGCAGTGGATCAAGGCACAGAACGCCTACACCGAGGCCACCATGGCGGCGATGCCGGAAGGCAAGGCGCTTACCGCACGGGTACAGCAACTGGCGATCACCTCGACCACCCGTTCCGGCCCGATGCTGGCCGGCGGCACGCTGTTCTACATGCAGCAGACCCCGCCGCAACCACAGCCGGTGCTGATCGCGCAGGCCTGGCCGGACGGCGCGGCAAAAACCCTGGTGGACCCGAACGCCGCCGACGGCGGCACCGCGATCGTCGCCTACTGGCCATCGCCGCACGGCCGCTACCTCGCCTACGGCACCGCCGAGGGTGGCAGCGAGCTGACCACCATCCGCGTGCTCGACGTGGCCAGCGGCAAGACCCTGCCTGACACCCTGCCATGGGCCGGCGGCGGCACCACGCCGCAGGGCCTGGCCTGGGACGCGGACGAAAACGGCTTCAGCTACGTGCGCTTCGCGCCGCCGGCCGAGGGCCAGGAAGTCGAACAGTTCAACGCCACTCTGGTGCATCACGCACTGGGCCAGCCCGCCGACGCGGACAACGTGGTGTTCGGCAAGGGCTACTCGAAGACCGCCGAGTACGTGCTGGTGAACGCACAGGACACGGCGCAGGCGGCGGTACTCGCCTATGACGGCGACGGCGGCCCTGCCGAAGTGTTCCTGCAGCAGGACGGCAAGTTCCGGCGCGTGCTCGGCCGCGACGCCAACGTGCGCACCGCCGCCTGGGTCTCCGGGCGCCTGTATGCCGCCTCGTTCCAGGACGCGCCGCGCGGCAAGCTCGTGGCGATCGACCACGACGGCAACAGCACTCCGTTGCTGGAGCAGCGCGATGGCGCGATCCAGCAGGTCGCGCCGCTGGGTGACGGTTTCCTGGTGGTGCGCAGCTGGGGCCCGGACTGGTGGATCGAGCAATACGACGCCAAGGCCAGCTTCGTGCGCCGCCTGCCGCTGCCGGAACATGGCATCGGCATCGGTGACATCGCCTCCGAGTCCGGTCAGGACAAGGCACTGATCAGCTACGGCGGCTGGACCACGCCCTCGCGCTGGGTCGAGTACGACGGCAGCAACGGCACGCTGGAAACCCTGTTCGAGGTGAAGCCCGCCGCCGACTATTCGAAGGTGGTCGCGCAGCGCATCGACGGCACCTCTCTGGACGGCACGAAGATCCCGGTCACCGTGCTGTCGCTGCCGGGCACCACCGCCAACGGCAAGCGCCCGACCATTCTCTACAGCTATGGCGGCTTCGACATTCCGATCAAGCCCGGCTTCATCGGCGCCAACCTCGCCTGGCTGGAACACGGCGGCGTGCTCGCCTACGCCAACATCCGCGGCGGCAACGAGAACGGCCAGGACTGGCACGCCCAGGGCCAGAAGCTGCACAAGCAGAACGTGCTCGACGACTTCCACGCCGCCGCGATGGCACTGGTCGACAGCGGCTGGACCGACCGCGCCCACCTCGGCATCCTCGGCGGCAGCAACGGCGGCCTGCTGATGGGCACGCAGATCGTGCAGCATCCCGGCGACTACCGCGCCGTGGTCGCCCGCGTCGGCATCTACGACATGCTGCGCCACGAAACCGACTTCGCCAACGGTCCGTACAACATCCCCGAATACGGCACCATCGCCGATCCGGCCCAGTTCAAGGCCACCCTGGCCTACTCGCCGCTGCAGAACGTGCAACCGCGCACCGCCTACCCCGCCGTGCTGATGACCACCGGCGAGAACGACCCGCGCGTGGCACCGTGGCAGTCACGCAAATTCACCGCCGCACTGCAGAACGCCACCAACTCGAAACAGCCGATCCTGCTGCTGACCCGCATGAACGCCGGCCACGGCGTCGGTGCCCCGTTCAGCCAGCGCGTCGGCGACACCGCCATCGGCCTGACCTTCTTCGCGCACGAGCTGGGAATGGCTGTGGAAGGAACAGGGAATGGGGAATAAAGGCCACAATCCGCCACACCCTGCTCTTTCTCCTATTCTCCATTCCCTGCCCCCCCATTCCCGGCTCAATATGCTGACCACCGTCGAACACGAAACCGCCGACAATCCCCGCTTCAGCGTCATCTGGCTGCATGGCCTGGGTGCCGACGGCAATGACTTCGCGCCAATCGTGCCGGCACTGGTCGATCCGGCCTGGCCGGCGCTGCGCTTCGTGTTCCCGCATGCGCCGGTGCGGCCGGTGACGATCAACAACGGCCTGCCGATGCGCGCCTGGTACGACATCACTGCGTTCGACCTGAACATGGCGCAGGACGAAACCGGCATGCGCGCTTCGGTGGCCGAGGTGGAAAAGCTGATCGCCCGCGAACACGAGCGCGGCGTACCCAGCGAGCGGATCGTGCTGACCGGCTTCTCGCAGGGCGGCGCGATCGCCCTGGCCGCCGGGCTCGCACACAAGGAAAAACTCGCCGGCATCGTCGCCCTGTCCACCTACCTGCCGACCTACATGACGCAGGACGGCAAACGTGACCCAGCCAACCAGGCCACCCCGATCTTCTGGGGCCACGGCTCACTCGACCCGGTGGTGGCAATGCAACGCGGCACCACCTCGCGCGACCAGTTGCAGGCGCTGGACCACGCCGTGGAATGGCACAGCTACCCGATGGCCCATGCCGTATGCCCGGAAGAAATCGGCGACCTGCGGCACTGGATGGGCGCACGGCTGCGTTGAGCCCCACGCGCGGGCAGTGCCCGCCCTACAACCCACCAGACCCCGGCCTCGCTCCCGGCTTCAGCTTTTGCTCTGGCTTTTGCTGTTGCTTTTGCTGTTGCTTTTGCCGTTGCTCCGGCTGTTGCTCCGGCTCGTTCAAAAAGTGCGGGCCACGATGGCCCGCCGCTCTTCCGGGGCCCCTCTGAAGCGGCGGTCGGGCGTAGGAAAGCCCGAAGGGTGGCTGACATGGATGTCAGCCAGTTTTTCGCCAGCCCATGGCGACGGCATGGATGCCGGAGTTGAGGCAATGAAGGAGCAATTGCCCGATGGGCTGTCGAAAAACCCCGTAGCCCGACCGCGTACTTTCCGGGCAGGATGCCCGGAAAGCGCGGAAGCGGGGTGGCCTCTCTTTTGGTTCATTTTCTCTGGCCAAACAGAGAAAAGAACTCGGCCTCCGAAGGAGGACGAAAGCTCTTGACCTTGATCTTCAAGCTTTGGCTTCAAGACGAAAACCATCGCCCGCGAGCGGGCTCCTACAGTTCGCAGGCAAGTGCGCGGCTTCACCGATGTCGGGCGGTGCCCGACCTACGCCGCACACAGGCAGCGTGCACGCGGCGGGCGGTGGCCACCCTGCGGCATACTTGGCGGATGCGTGAATCCTCCGCCCTCGCCGAACCACACAGCCCGCTGCCCGACTTCTGCCGGCTGCCGGCGCTGGCCGCGATGATCGCGGTGGGCGCACTGACCGTTACCGTGATGTGGCTGGCGCGCGACGACCGCAGCGCCTGGTCCGGCTACAGCGTGGGCATGCTGTTCGCGACCTGGCTGGCGCTGGTGATCACGGTGACCCTGTGCAAGGCACGGCCGCTGCTGCAGCGGCTGCCGGGATTCCTGCCATATCCCGGCGCATGGCTGCTGATCGTGGCGATCGTGCTGCTGGCCAGCGCACTGGCACGCTGGCTGGATGGCGCACTGCAGATGCACCTGATCGACAACACCAGATCGTCCTTCGTGCGCGACAACACCTTGATCGCGGCCCTGCTCGGCGCGGCGCTGCTGCGCTATTTCTACGTGCTGGCGCAGTGGCAGGCGCGGCTGGCCGCGGTATCGCAGGCGCAGGTCGAGGCGCTGCAGGCGCGCATCCGCCCGCACTTCCTGTTCAACAGCATGAATACCGTGGCGGCACTGATCCGGGTCGATCCGGCCGCCGCCGAGCGCACCGTGGAGGACCTCAGCGAACTGTTCCGCGCCGCCCTTGGCCAGCACGACAATGGCGACGGCACGCTGGGCGAGGAACTGGCCCTGATCGAGCGCTATCTGGCGATCGAGCAGTTGCGCCTGGGTGCACGACTGCGCGTGCGCCGCGAGCTGGACGGACTGCCGCAGGATTTCCCGCTGCCACGACTGCTGCTGCAACCCTTGGTGGAGAACGCCGTGCGCCACGGCATCCAGCCGCTGCGCGGCGGCGGCGAGGTACTGCTGCGCGGACAGCGTGACGGCCACGGCATCCGCCTCGAAGTGATCAATCCGCTGCCTTCCACGCCGGCCACCAGCGGCCATGGCCACGGCCTGGCCAGCGTGCGCCAGCGCGTCGCCCATCGCTACGGCCCGCAGGCGCGGGTACAGGCCGGGCCGGACGAAGACCGCTTCGAGGTAAGCCTGTGGCTGCCGGGAGCCGCCGCATGATGCGCGTGCTGCTGGTCGACGACGAACCGCTGGCGCGTGCCCGGTTGGCCGCCCTGCTGGGTGAATGCGACGACGTGGATATCGCCGGCAGCGTCGACGACGGCGAAGCCGCGCTGGCCGCACTGGATGAACTGCAGCCGGACCTGCTGCTGCTCGACATCAACATGCCCGGCCTCGACGGCGTGGCGCTGGCCCGCCGGCTTGCCGGTCGCAGCCGCCCGCAGATCGTGTTCTGCACCGCCTACGAAAACCACGCGCTGGCCGCCTTCGACCTCGGCGCCACCGACTACCTGCTCAAGCCGGTGCGGCTGGAACGTCTGCGCGAGGCACTGCAGCGTGCGCAACGCCGCCTCGCCGACACCCCGCCCGAACCCGTCGCCTGGCTGCACGGCCGCCTGCGCGGCGAGCAGGTGCGCATCGCGCTGGATGAAGTGATCTGCCTGCTGGCCGACGAGAAATACGTGGTCGCCCACCACCGCCGCGGTGAACTGCTGCTTGAGGAATCGCTGCGCCAGCTGGAAGAAAATTTCCCCGATCAGCTGATCCGCCTGCACCGCAACTGTCTGGTGCCGCCTCCGCGTCTGCTGGGACTGAAATCCCTGCCCGATGGCCGCGTGCTGGCCCGCCTGGACGGTACCGATCTCAGCCCCGAAATCAGCCGCCGCAACCTGCCGGCGGTACGCAGACTGCTGCGGATGGGCTGATCGGAGCGCACCGCAATCAGATATGCCGTTGACAACACGCCACAGGAAAACTGCCATGAGTCATGCATTCAACGTGGGTGATCACGTACGCTGGAATTCCGAAGCCGGTTACGTGAGCGGGAGGATCATCAAAGTGCACACGCGCGACACGGACTACAAAGGCCACATCCGCCGCTGCAGCGAGGACGACCCGCAGTACGAGATCAAGAGCGACAAAACCGACCATGTGGCCATGCACAGGGGCGCGGTACTGCACAGGATCGACTGACGTGCCAGGCGACCCCGCCACGGTCTGGACCCTCGGCCACTCCACCCGCACGCCGGAGGCCTTTCTTGCCCTGCTTGCCGGATACCGCATCGAGGCGGTCGCGGACGTGCGCCGCTTCCCCGGCTCGCGCCGGTATCCGCACTTCGCCAGCGAGGCGCTGGCCGACCTGTTGCCCGCGCATGGCATCGCCTATCGCTGGATCCCGAAACTCGGCGGCCGCCGCAAGTTGCAGCCGGGCTCGCCGAACACCGCGTGGCGCAACGCGTCGTTCCAGGGCTATGCCGACTACATCGCCACCGCGGAATTCGCCGAAGGCCTCGAGGAACTGCTGGAACTTGCCCGCACCAAGCGTACCGCCATGATGTGCGCCGAGGCGGTGTGGTGGCGTTGCCACCGGTCGATCATCGCCGACGTGCTGAAGCTGCGCGGCATCGAGGTGATGCATATCATCGACGCCGACCACGCCACCGTGCATCCGTACACGTCGCCGGCGCGCATCGTGGACGGCAAGCTGAGCTACACGCCACCACCGTAGGGCGGGCAGCGCCCGCGCCGCGGAGTGGATGGCGCGAAAAACCGCGGGCAGTGCCCGCCCTGCGCATCAAGCGCCGCCACCGTAGGACGGGCAGCGCCCGCGTTGTGGAGTGGATGGCGCGAAAAACCGCGGGCAGTGCCCGCCCTACGCGTCAAACGCCTCCACCGTAGGGCGGGCAGCGCCCGCGCCGCGGAGTGGATGGCGCGAAAAGCCGCGGGCAGTGCCCGCCCTACGCATCAAACGCCACCACCGTAGGGCGGGCAGCGCCCGCGTCGCGGAGTGGATGGCGCGAAAAGCCGCGGGCAGTGCCCGCCCTGCGCGTCAAACGCCTCCACCGTAGGGCGGGCAGCGCCCGCGTCGCGGAGTGGATGGCGCGAAAAGCCGCGGGCAGTGCCCGCCCTGCGCATCAAACGCCACCACCGTAGGGCGGGCAGCGCCCGCGTCGCGGAGTGGATGGCGCGAAAAGCCGCGGGCAGTGCCCGCCCTGCGCATCAAACGCCACCACCGTAGGGCGGGCAGCGCCCGCGTCGCGGAGTGGATGGCGCGAAAAACCGCGGGCAGTGCCCGCCCTGCGCATCAAACGCCACCACCGTAGGGCGGGCAGCGCCCGCGTCGCGGAGTGGATGGCGCGAAAAGCCGCGGGCAGTGCCCGCCCTGCGCATCAAACGCCACCACCGTAGGGCGGGCAGCGCCCGCGCCGCGGAGTGGATGGCGCGAAAAGCCGCGGGCAGTGCCCGCCCTACGCATCAAACGCCACCACCGTAGGGCGGGCAGCGCCCGCGCCGCGGAGTGGATGGCGCGAAAAACCGCGGGCAGTGCCCGCCCTGCGCATCAAGCGCCACCACCGTAGGGCGGGCAGCGCCCGCGCCGCGGAGTGGATGGCGCGAAAAGCCGCGGGCAGTGCCCGCCCTGCGCATCAAACGCCACCACCGTAGGGCGGGCAGCGCCCGCGTCGCGGAGTGGGGGATTGCGAAGAGCCGGGGGCGGTACCGGCCTTGCGCCTTCTGGTGGAGGCCTGCGGATCACTCGCTCTTGATCGCGTGCCCACCGAACTCGTTGCGCATCGAGGCCAGCAGCTTGTCGGCGAATGAATCGTCGTCGCGCGAGCGGAAGCGTTCCATCAGCGACAGGGTGATCACCGGAGCCGAGACGTTGAGCTCCATTGCCGCCTCCACCGTCCAGCGGCCTTCGCCGGAGTCGGACACGTAAGGCGCGATGCCATCCATCTCCGGGTTCTTGCGCAAGGCATCGGTGGTCAGGTCGAGCAGCCATGAACGCACCACGCTGCCGGTACGCCAGATCTCGCCGACCTGGTGCAGGTCGAGCTTGAACTCGTCCTTGTGCTTGAGGATGGCGAAGCCTTCGGCGTAGGCCTGCATCATTCCGTATTCGATGCCGTTGTGGACCATCTTGGTGTAGTGGCCCGAGCCGGACGGGCCGACATGGCCCCAACCCTTGTCCTTGCCCGGCGCCAGCGTCTCGAAAATCGGCCGCAGCGGTTCGACCACTGCCGGCTCGCCGCCGATCATCATGCTGTAACCCTCCTGCAGGCCCCACACGCCACCACTGGTACCGCAGTCGACGTAGCCCAGGCCGTGTTCGGCATAACGCTTCGCCCGACGCAAGGTGTCCTTGTAGTTGGAGTTGCCGCCGTCGATCACGGTGTCGCCCTTGTCCAGCAGGCCCAGCAGCGTCTCGACGGTGTCATCGGTGATCCTGCCGGCCGGTACCATCAGCCACACCACGCGCGGCGCCGGCAGTGCGGCAACCAGGGCTTCCAGCGAGGTGACGGTGGCAACGCCATCGGCCTCGGCCGCCTTGCGCGCTTCCTCGCCGGGATCGAAACCGCTCACCTTGTGGCCGCCGCGCACCAGCCGTTCGGCCATGTTCGCGCCCATGCGCCCCAGACCCACCATGCCAAGTTCCATCGCTTGCTCCTTTGGAAGCAGGGGGTGAGGGGCGGGCCGCGAGGGGCGAGTGAACACATCGCCTTTCCCGCCACCGTCGAACCACACGCAGCTGCCGTTGTTCTCGTGAAAACCTGTCGGCCAAAACTCGGCCAAGCGCGTCATTTTGCGCCACGCGAAGTTAGAAGGAAGTGCAGTGCCGCTCCACCGCTTTTACTCACTCCTCACTCCTCTTCACTCACTCCTGCTTCATGGCTCCCGCTTCCGCCTCACCCGCGAAGCCCCCAGCTTGCGCGTCAACGTATTCCGCCCCACGCCCAACGCTTGGGCCGCCTTCTGGCGATGGCCGTCGCAGGCCTGCAGGGCGGCCTGCAGCAGGGTCTGGTCGAGTGCGTCGCGGGCACGGGCATGGATGTCGGCCTCGCCATCGGCCAGTGCCTGTTGCGCCCACTGGCGCAGGGCATCGGTCCAGTCACCGCTGGCAACGGACGCGACTTCCCCGCCGAGATCGCCGGGCAGGATCTCGCTGCCGGGAGCAATCACCGCCAGACGGCGGCACAGGTTCTCCAGCTCACGCACATTGCCGGGAAAGTCGCGCTGGGCGATACGCTTCAAGGCGGCGGCGGAGAAACGCTTGGCCGGCAGTTTCAGTTCCTGCGCCGCGCTGGTCAGGAAATGGCGGGCCAGCAGCGGGATATCGGCACGGCGATCGCGCAGGGCCGGCAGGGCAATGCGCACCACGTCGAGCCGGTGCATCAGGTCGGCACGGAACTGGCCGGTTGCCACGCGCTCGGCCAGATCCTGATGGGTGGCGGCGATGATGCGCACGTTGCAGCGGATCAGCTCGCGCCCACCGACGCGGTAGAACTCGCCGCCGGCCAGCACGCGCAGCAGGCGGGTCTGCAAGGCCAGCGGCATGTCGCCGATCTCGTCGAGGAACAGCGTGCCGCCCTCGGCCTGCTCGAAGCGTCCAGCCACTCGCCGTGCCGCACCGGTGAACGCACCGGCTTCGTGGCCGAACAGCTCGCTCTCCAGCAGATCGCCGGGAATCGCGGCAGTATTCAGCGCCACGAAGGGCTGGCCGCGGCGTGCGCTTTCCTCGTGCAGCGCACGCGCCACCAGTTCCTTGCCGGTACCGGTCTCGCCGGTGACCAGCACGTTGAGATCGCTGGCGGCCACGCGGCCGATCAGCCGGAACACCTCGCGCATCGCCGCGCTCTCGCCAAGCAGGGCGGGATTGGACGGCGCCGATGGCGCAGTCGGTGACGCTGCCGCCGCCGTGGCGGCCAGCGCGCGCTGCACCGCAGTCACCGCATGATCGAGATCGAACGGCTTGGCCAGATAGTCCACCGCACCGGCACGATACGCCGCTGCCGTGGTGGCCACGTCGGTATAGGCGCTCATCACGATGGCCGGTCCCAACCCCCGCTGCTGCCATTCGGCCAACAGCTCCAGGCCGTCCCCGTCGGGCATGCGTACATCGGTGATCAACAGCGCACGACCGGCCTCGCGCCATGCCGCATGCAGAGAAGCCACATCGCCGAACTCACGCACCGGCAGGCCGGCATCGCGCAGCGCCTCGGCCAGCACGAAGCGCACGCCGCGGTCATCGTCGACGATCCAGACCTGCGTATCCGCTTCAGTCATGCATGCGCTCCAGTGGCAGATACAGGGAAAACACGGTGCAGCCCGGCCGGCTGGCGCAACGCAGTTCACCGCCGTGCTCGTGGACGATCTCGCGCGACAACGCCAGGCCCAGCCCGGTGCCGTCGGCACGGCCGGAAACCAGCGGGTCGAACAGGGTATCGCGCAGCTCCGCCGGTATGCCCGCACCATCGTCGATCACGTCGACCCGCAGCGCCGTGCGCAGCATCCGTTCGCCCACCCGTACACCGTGTTCGATCCGGGTCTGCAGCTCCAGCGTGCGTGCGCCGGCCTCGATCGCATTGCGGGCCAGGTTCAGCAGCACCTGCTGCAGGCGATCCGCATCACCGGGGATATCCGGCACGCTGGGATCGTAGTCGTGGCAGATGCTCGGCGGCGACGGCGCGGCCAACAGCAGATCGGCCACGCGCTCCAGCAATTGATGGATGTTGACCGCATCGAACCGCGCCACATCACCGCGATGCAGCAGGCGATCGGCCAGGGCGGCCAGCCGGTCCGCCTCGTCAATGATCATCCCGGCCAGCGCCTGCAACTCCTCGCCGGCCACGCGCCGCTGCAGCAACTGCGCCGCACCACGCAGCCCGGCCAGCGGATTCTTCACCTCGTGGGCCAGCCCGCGCAGGCTGGCCGACAGCGGTGAAACCGCCGCCGGTGCGGCCGCCAGCACATGCACCTCCAGCAACCAGCAATCACCGAACGGCTGCAACTGGACATCGGCACGCACCACCCCATCATCCGAGGAAGGCAACGCCAGCCCGCGCCACTGCACCGCCCGCTGCGCCGCCATCGCACGCCGCGCCCGCGCCAGTTCCTGCGGCTCATGCAACACGATCGCCAACGACTGCCCCACCGCACTGCGCGGCCCCAACTGCAGGCACTCGGCCAACGCCGGATTGGCCCGGCACAAGCGCAGCTCCCGGTCGACCAGGCCCAGCCCGGTCGCCATCTGTTCCGCCAGTTCACGCCAGTCCGGTTCGTTCATTGCACCATGATGGGGAACAAGCAGGGAATGGGGAATAGGGAATGGAGAATCGACAAGCGCCGCCAGCCCGAAACCTCGCGCCAGCGACGCTTCTGCTCTTCTCTATTCCGATTCCCGCTCACAGCGAGAGTCCAACAACCCGCCAGAGCCGCGGGCAATGCCCGCCCTACGCCGACATGCCCAACAAAGGGGAATGACAACGCGCCGCCAGCCCGAAACCTCGCGCCAACGACGCTTCTGCTCTTCTCTATTCGCGCTCACAGCGAGAGTCCAACAACCCGTCAAAGCCGCGGGCAATGCCCGCCCTACGCCGACATGCCCAACAAAGGGGAATGACAACGCGCCGCCAGCCCGAAACCTCGCGCCAGCGACGCTTCTTCCCTGTTTCCGACTCCCGATTCCCGGCTCACAGCGCGCGGCGTACGGTCTTCGATACATGCCGGCTTTGACGCATGTCCGAACCAGAAGCCGCGGGCCGTGCCCGCCCTACGCGTGATTCGCCGCTATGCCCGACAAAAGGAATAGCCATGCGCCGCCAGCCCGAACCTCAAGCCGGCGACGATCTTCCTATTCCCGATTCCCGATTCCCTATTCCCGGCTCAAAGCGAGTAATACATCTGGAATTCCAGCGGATGGGTGCTGGCGCGGTAGCGGGTGACTTCCTTCATCTTCACCTCGATGTAGGCGTCGATGAAGTCGTCGGTGAACACGCCGCCGGCTTTCAGGAATTCGCGATCCTTGTCCAGCGCTTCCAGTGCGGCGTCGAGGCTGGAGCAGACCTGCGGGATGTTCTTCTCCTCTTCCGGCGGCAGGTCGTAGAGATCCTTGTCGGCCGGGGCGCCCGGGTCGATCTTGTTGATGATGCCGTCCAGGCCGGCCATCATCAGCGCGGTGAACACCAGGTAGCCGGAGTTCATCGGGTCGGGGAAACGCACCTCGACGCGACGGCCCTTGGGACTGGCCACGTAGGGGATGCGGCAGCTGGCCGAGCGGTTGCGGGCCGAGTAGGCCAGCATCACCGGCGCCTCGAAGCCCGGCACCAGGCGCTTGTAGCTGTTGGTGGTGGAGTTGGCGAAGGCGTTGATCGCGCGGGCGTGCTTGAAGATGCCGCCGATGTACCACAGCGCGGTCTGCGACAGGCCACCGTACAGGTCGCCGGCGAACAGGTTCTCGCCGTTCTTGGCCAGCGACTGGTGCACGTGCATGCCGCTGCCGTTGTCGCCGACCAGCGGCTTGGGCATGAAGGTGACGGTCTTGCCGTTCTGGTGCGCCACGTTCTTGATG